>Ga0101941_1000199_pt1 | contig 141616 bp, 123 predicted proteins | sample DewCreD2012metaG_3_FD_75242 | JGI IMG/M metagenome (GOLD analysis project Ga0101941, IMG submission 75242) | Hot spring sediment bacterial and archeal communities from British Columbia, Canada, to study Microbial Dark Matter (Phase II) - Dewar... ... | reverse complement strand
TGGGTTCCCGTTGAGTTTCCACTGGTAGCTCACTGTGCCACTGCAATTGCTCACCGATGATGTCAACGTCGGGCCGCTCGAATAGCCGCTGCACAAGCTCGTCAAGCCGCTCGCGCTGATGCTCACGCTCGGCGATGGACTCACCGTCACCGTCACGCTGTTCGACGTCGCACTACAACTGCCGCATGTGACAACAAGCGTGTACGTGTACGTCCCTGCACTCAAACCTGCCGGCACTGTGTAACTCGAACTCGTCGCGCCGCTGATCGGACTACCGTTGAGCTGCCATTGATACGTCGGTGCATTGCACCCGCTCACGCTCGACGACAGCACTGGTCCGCTCGAATACCCTGCGCACAAGCTCGTCGAGCCGCTCGCACTGATTGTCACCGTCGGCGTCTGGCTCACCGTCACCGTCACGCTGTTCGACGTCGCACTACAACTGCCGCACGTGACAACAAGCGTGTACGTGTACGTCCCTGCACTCAGGCCTGAAGGCACTGTGTAGCTCGAACCTGTCGCACCAACGATTGCAACGCTGTTCTGGTACCACTGGTACTGCGCTGTCCCGCTGCAGTTGCTCACCGATGATGTCAACGTCGGGCCGCTCGAATATCCTGCACACAGGCTCGTCGAGCCACTCGCGCTGATTGTCACCGTCGGCGCTGGGCTCACCGTCACTGTCACGCTGTTCGATGTCGCGCTGCAACTGCCACACGTCACAACCAGCGTGTACACGTACGTCCCAGCACTCAGGCCTGCCGGCACCGTGTAGCTCGAACTCGTCGCGCCAACGATTGCAACGCTGTTCTGGTACCACTGGTACTGCGCCGTCCCGCTGCAGTTGCTCACCGACGAGGTCAACGTCGGTCCGCTCGAATACCCGGTGCACAAGCTCGTCGAACCGCTCGCGCTGATGCTCACACTCGGCGATGGACTCACCGTCACCGTCACGCTGTTCGATGTCGCACTGCAACTGCCGCATGTGACAACAAGCGTGTACGTGTACGTCCCTGCATTCAAACCAGCGGGCACCGTGTAACTCGAACTCGTCGCGCCACTAATCGGGCTACCGTTGAGCTGCCATTGATACGTCGGTGCATTGCACCCGCTCACGCTCGACGACAGCACTGGTCCGCTCGAATACCCTGCGCACAAGCTCGTCGAGCCGCTTGCGCTGATTGTCACCGTCGGCGATGGACTCACCGTCACCGTCACGCTGTTCGACGTCGCACTGCAACTGCCGCATGTGACAACAAGCGTGTACGTGTACGTCCCAGCACTCAAACCAGCGGGCACGGTGTAACTCGAACTCGTCGCGCCACTAATCGGGCTACCGTTGAGATACCATTGGAATTGTGGGCTGCCGGAGCAACTACCGCACGTTGCAGCAATAGTTGGCCCGCTCGTATATCCCGTGCATAAACTTGTTGGGCCTTGGGCGGTGAGAAATACTGACGGAGTTTGCGCAACGCTGACACTAATCGTATTCGAGCTTGCGCTGCATTGGCCACACGTGACAATCACTGCATAACTGTAATTACCAACGCCAAGCCCTGTGGGAATGGTGTAGCTACTTGCAGTAGCTCCAACGATCGGGGTACTGTTGACGTACCATTGATAGCTCGGTGTACCGGAGCAATTTGAAACCGTCGCATTCAGAACCGGTCCACTCGAATAGCCTGTACAGAGTGTCGTCTGTCCTGATGCTGTAATCGTTGCGGAGGGTGATTGATGGATAGTGAGCGTCACAGCCCCAGACGTCGCACTGCAACTACCGCATTGCACACTGACAGCGTAGTCATAAGCACCAACGCTAAGCCCCTGCGGAACAGTGTAGGTGCTGGTCGTTGCACCAGCTATTGGGCTGCCGTTGAGGAACCATTGATACTGCGGTGTACCAGAACAGTTACCTACGCTGGCAACAAGTGTTGGACCAGCACTATAGTTGGTGCAAAGCTGCAGCGATCCAGTAGTTGTAACCGCAACGGAGGGAGATTGGTGCACAAGAACCGAGACTGTATTCGAATAGCCAGTACAACCATTTGCACACGTAACTGAAAGCGCGTAGTTGTATAGCCCAGCGGAAAGACCACTCGGCACAGCGTACGTCGAACTTGTAGCACCAACGATCGGAGAGTTGTTCAGGTACCATTGGTACGTTGCAGGCCCGGAGCAATTGCTAACGCTCGAAGTCAAAATAGGAGCAGTCGAATACCCCGTGCACAGCTGCGTTGCCCCACTTGGCGTAATCGTAACACTTGGCGACTGGCTTACGATCACTTGGATAGCATTTGATCCAACGGTACATCCTCCACACGTTACATCCACACTGAATGTATGCGTACCGGCTCCCAATCCTGTCGGGACAAGGTACGTGCTTGCCGTCGCACCGCTAATAGGCGTACCGTTGTAGAGCCATTGGTATGATGGTGTACCTATGCAGTTCGAGACCGTTGCTATCAATCCCGGAGAGCTGGTATAGCCAGTGCATAGTGCTGTGCTTCCGACAGCGCTTATCTGCACTGTTGGTGATTGGTTGATGACAATTGTTAGAGGACTTGCGAGGACCGTACACGTCCCGCAGGTTGCTGCAACTGTGTAGGAATACGACCCAGCACTCAAACCAAGAGGCACTGCATACGTTGCACTCGTAGCACCAGCGATCGGATTGCTGTTGAGATACCATTGGTAGGTAGGCGTTCCGCTACAATTACTGACTGCAGCCGCTAATGTTGGCGCTGAAGCATAACCTGTGCAGAGAGTTGTGGAGCTTGAGCTGAGAATACTGACGCTGGGCGACTGGGCAACAGTGACGACAATCGCATTCGATACTGTGGTACATGTGCCGCAGGTAATCACAAGTGTGTACGTGTACGTACCCGCGGTTAGCCCACTCGGTACAGTGTAGGTCAATCCAGTCGCTCCGCTAATTGGAGTCCCATTGAGCATCCATTGGTACGACGGTGTGCCGTAGCACATCACGTTCGATTGAAGTGTAGGACCAGCACTGTACCCAGTGCAGAGCTGAACGGGCTGATTGGTCGAGATCGAAACCGTTGCTGAAGGAGCCACTGTCACAGCTACTGATCCGGTTGCGGTGCATCCGCCGCACGTAACGGCTACAGCATAGTTGTAGGTCCCTGCTCCAAGCCCTGTGGGCACAGTAAAGACAGCAGCTGTCGCACCGGTCAGCATTTGTCCATCGCGGTACCACTGGTACGACGGAGTCCCAGAGCAATTGCTTGCGGAAGCTGTCAGCACTGGACCTTGCACGTACCCAGTGCAGAGCGATGTCGAACCGTTGACAGCTACTTGAACCGATGGCGACGGATTGACGGTGATGGCTACAGTATTCGAAGCCGTGCTGCATCCCCCACAGGTGACATTCACCGTGTAATTCCACGTCCCAACACTAAGCGAAGATGGTACTGCATAGCTTGCAGTCGTTGCACCAGCAATAGGAGTACCATTGACCTGCCATTGGTATGATGGCATCCCCGTACAGTTCGATACTGTTGCGCTGATCACAGGAACGTTCGATGTACCAGTACAAACCGTCGCCGATGTACCACCACCACTGACTGAAGCAACGACCGTTGGCGAGATGTTAATGGTTATGCTGATGCTGTTCGATGTACCAGAACAGGAGCCACACGTCGCGATCAGTGTGTACACGTGAGATCCAGGATTCAATCCGAGTGGCACTTGGTAGATCGCGCTGGTTGCCCCAATGACGGCTGCTCCGTTATGATACCACTGGTAGGTTGTCGTCCCGCTGCAGCCACTCGTCGTAGAGGTCAACGTCGGTGCTGAAGAATAACCACTGCAGAGTGAGGTCGAGCCACTTGCAGTGATAGTGACCTGCGGGGCACTCAGCACAGTTACGGTGATCGTGTTGGAAAGTGCACTGCATGTCCCGCACAGTGCTTGCAAGCGATACACGTAGTTCCCAGGCGCTAATCCTGTTGGGACAGGATATGTCGCACTCGTCGCACCAGGAATTGGTGAACCATTGAGCAACCACTGATAGCTTATTGTTCCATTGCAATTGCCTACACTTGCACTCAGAACCGGCGCGGTCGAATACCCACTGCACAGGGTCGTTGCAGCATTGTTTAGGCAGCCAATGGAAAGAGTCGGCGTCTGGTTGACTGTAACGGTAATTGTGTTCGATGTGCCGGTGCAACTATTGGAGCTTGAGCCTACAACGTAGAACGTGTACGTTCCGACAGTCAGGGAAGATGGCACCGTATAGGTTGATTGGTTTGCTCCCGGTATCGCAACTCCATTCATGTACCACTGGTAGTTCATCATTCCTGGTGTTGCACTCAAAACCGGCGTCGTTGTTGCTCCTTCACAGAAGGTTGCCGGATTCATCGAAGATGTTGCAGTCACTGTTGGGCTCTGGAGCACCAGAATAAGCTGTGGGGACGAACTCCCTGTGCAGCCAAAACTATTTGTTGCAACCACCGTGTAGGCGTACACACCGACGCCAAGCGTGGTTGGGACACTGTACACAAAGTTTGTTGCACCTGGTATCGGGGTTCCATTGAGGTACCATTGGTAGCTCGAGTAACCCATTTGGGCCGTAAGCACTGTTGAGATTGGCGACCCAACACACCAGGTTGCTGCGCCGGCGAGAATTGAGATTGTCGGCGTTGGGGATTGCAGAACAGTAATTGCCATTGCGGCTGTTGAAATCCCGCTACAGCCACTTGCATCGGTGACACGAACAGTGAACATGTGAATACCAGCCGGGAGTGCATTCGGCACAACGTACGTTTGGTTAGTTGCACCAGGAATATCCGAGCCATTCCGCTGCCACTGGTATTGCGTGTAGCTCTGCGACACCCCAAGCGTAACCGTTGTCGCAGCTCCCTGGCAGAATGTTGTCTGCCCACTTTGCACAGTGATGCTTGGATTCGGTGGGGATGTAACGCTCAGTGTTATCGTGGAGGAAATCGCACTGCAACCGTTACACGTTGCCTCGACAGTAAATGCATACGTCCCCACTGGCAAGCCGCTCTGGACTGAATACATCGCTGCCGTTGCACCAGGAATGGGAAATCCATTAAGGCGCCATTGATACGAAACGCTCCCGCTACAACCACTCACACTTGCTCCAAGGAGTGGCGAGCTCGAATAGCCCACACACAGCGTTGTTGGACCAATCGCTCCGACACTGATTGATGGAGGAGTAGTGACAGTCACAGTAACCGAATTCGACGCCGCACTGCAACTGCCGCACGTGACAACAAGCGTGTACGTGTACGTCCCTGCACCCAAGCCAGCAGGCACCGTGTAGCTCGAACTCGTCGCGCCACTAATCGGGCTACCGTTGAGCTGCCATTGATACGTCGGTGCATTGCACCCGCTCACGCTCGACGACAGCACTGGACCGCTCGAATACCCTGCGCACAGGCTTGTCGAACCGCTCGCACTGATGCTCACACTCGGCGATGGACTCACCGTCACCGTCACGCTGTTCGACGTCGCACTGCAACTGCCACACATGACAACAAGCGTGTACGTGTAGGTCCCTGCTGTAAGCCCAGTGGGCACCGTGTAGCTGGAAGAAGTCGCACCGCTGATCGGATTACCGTTGAGCTGCCACTGATACGTCGCACTGCTGCAACCGCTCACTGATGATGTCAACGTCGGGCCGTTTGAATATCCGGTGCAGAGACTCGTCGAACCGCTCGCGCTGATGCTCACACTCGGCGATGGGCTCACCGCCACCACCACGCTGTTCGACGTCGCACTGCAACTGCCACACGTGACAACAAGCGTGTACACGTACGTCCCTGCACTCAATCCTGCCGGCACCGTATAGCTCGAACCTGTCGCGCCACTAATCGGGCTGCCGTTGAGCTGCCATTGATACGTTGCACTGCTGCAACCGCTCACTGATGATGTCAACGTCGGACCGCTCGAGTAGCCGGTGCACAAGCTCGTCGAGCCGCTCGCACTGATGCTCACACTCGGCGATGGACTCACCGTCACCGTCACGCTGCTCGACGTCGCACTGCAACTGCCACACGTGACAACAAGCGTGTACGTGTACGTCCCTGCGCTCAATCCTGCAGACACCGTGTACGTGGAGGACGTCGCACCGCTGATCGGATTACCGTTGAGCTGCCATTGATACATCGCACTGCTGCATCCGCTCACTGATGATGTCAGCGTCGGGCCGTTTGAATATCCGGTGCACAAGTTCGTCGAACCGCTCGCGCTGATGCTCACACTCGGCGCTGGGCTGACGGTCACCGTCACGCTGTTCGACGTCGCACTGCAACTGCCGCACGTCACAACCACCGTGTACACGTACGTCCCAGCACTCAGGCCTGCCGGCACCATGTAACTCGAACTCGTCGCGCCACTAATCGGGCTGCCGTTGAGCTGCCATTGATACATCGCACTGCTGCATCCGCTCACTGATAATGTCAACGTCGGGCCGCTCGAATACCCTGCGCACAAGCTCGTCGAGCCGCTCGCGCTGATTGTCACGGTCGGCGCTGGGCTCACGGTCACTGTCACGCTGTTCGATGTCGCACTGCAACTGCCACACGTCACAACCAGCGTGTACACGTACGTCCCAGCACTCAGGCCTGAAGGCACCGTGTACGTGGAGGACGTCGCGCCGCTGATCGGGCTGCCGTTGAGCTGCCATTGATACGTCGGAGTATTGCACCCGCTTACACTTGAGGATAGTGTCGGCCCGGCTGCATATCCAACACAGAGCCCTGTAGTACCGCCCGCTGCAACTGCAACACTTGGCGCTGCAACAACTGAGATCGAGATTGGCGATGAGAGAGCGGAACAGCCAAAGGCATTAGTCGCGCGAAGTTGGTAGAGGTACGTCCCGACCCCGAGACCCAGTGGGACGGTGTACGTGGATGTTGTCGCTCCAGGAATCGCAGTGCCATTGAGAAGCCACTGGTACGTCACCGCACCGCTGCTGCTACCGGTGAGCGTTACGCTCGTGTTATACCCAGCGCAGAGCTGTGCCGACGTACCACCGCCTTGCACACTTGCTGCAACAGTTGGTGTTGGATTGACAACAACCGTCAGTGAAGAACTCGGATCGGAGCTACAGCCTGACTGCGTGCTCACTGCATAAACCCGAAATTGATGCGGCGATCCACTTGCAGTCAAACCCACAAGTGGAATGGTGACAACCCCAGATTGCCCGGCAACTGATGCGACAAGCGCATTGCTCCCGACACGGCGAACCTCGTAGGTGACACTTTGTTCGCCATTTGCAATGATCGCATAGGCTGTGGCCCCACCCGGCGCGTCACAGTAAACCTGCGTTGTTGTTCCCATCGCAAGGAGTGGGGTTGCAGGACGTGCAACAACAGTGATAGTGACCGAGGAGGTAGATTGTATTCGACAGTTGTTGTTATTCGGGTTGATGGCAACAACTCTGACCGTTCGAGTGCCAAATCCAAGTCCAGGGGATGCTGGGGTTACGGGAATGTTGGTAATATCGAGTGGTCCCGTCGCTGTAGCCAACACTGAGTACACCGCCGTATTGCCATCGAGCACTTGATAAACATACCCCGCTACAGCGTTCTGGACAACAATGCGGGCAGTTCCACCTGGACTGCAGGCATACGGCTCTGGTGCGCTAATCTGCGGTGCTGGCGGTAAACCATAGACAATGAACGTTGCTCCATCGAGTGGACCATTGGCTGTTTCAGCGTAACACTGGCTGTTGCCTAACGCGGTCGCTCGGACCGAAAATGTTTTCATTCCGCTTTGCGGGAAAAGCGATGCTGGCAGGACGAACTGAAGTTGCCCGCCGTTCCCCTGGGTTGGTCCTGCAACGACAGTATTGCCATCCCGAACGGTATAGCTTGCCTGGGGGTCGGTATTGACGACGACAATTGTCCCTGGATCGCCGTAGCACAAAATTTGATTGAGCGACGTAAGAGACAGTGTCGGGACAGCAGGCGTATAAACGGTCACTGTCACGTTGCCCATCGTAACTGTACACGTATCGAGCGTTGCTTGGACTGAGAACGTGTACGTGCCATTTCCCAAGCCACCGGTAACCATAAAGCGGCGACGGCCATTGACGACACTTTGAGTAACTCCACTCAAGGGAGAGCCGTTTGCCAACAAGATGTAGGTCACGTTGGGTTCATTCCCACTGAGTTCAAGCACAATCGGCTCGTATTGGCAGGGCTGCGGAGTGAGCGCACTCAACGAAAACGTCGTCGGGCAGGCTGCCATGCGCGGAAGCCCAATGCTCAAAAGCAGCAGAACTACTCCAATCCTACGGCGCAAGGTTTTCATCGCAGGTATTCCGTCATCAGTGCTACAGTGGGAGATACACGGACGCGTGCTTGTGATGGAAGGCCTGCTTGGATTTTCAGACATTGTCTGACATGATCCTTCGCCGCAGAATGTACCTTCCACCGGTTGGTGTCAAAAATCGTTTGCTGGCGGGCACGCGCCAATACGTACTTTCCCGTAATTTCCCCTGCGAAGCACTATCTTCGCTCATCACAGGTAGTTATCCTACTTTTGGGAGGTGGCAGTATGGTAACCGGCACTCTGTCGTTCGATGCCTTGCTCGTAGCATGCCGGGAGCTTCTTCCGCGCCTGCAATCGCGTTTTGCGGCATATCAAGCGGAAAATTTCCCCGAGCGTGTGCCAGAATTTTTCTGTCTCGAACTCTGTGGTGAGGCAGGTGAATTAGCCAATCTCGAAAAAAAGCGCTGGAAAGGGATCGAGATCCCTGTTGACAAGCTTGCCGACGAGGCTGCCGACGTCCTCATCGCACTGGTTAACTACGCCAATGCATGCAATATTGACCTTGCGTCTGCAGTGACAGCAAAACTTGGCACCATCGAAAAGGCACGGCAGGAATCACAAGGGCGGAGCTTCTAAAACAATGCGGCGCTTGTGCAAACACACAAGCGCCGCCGGTGTGTGTTACCATGAGAACGGACTACACACTACTGTCGAGCTGGAGCGTGCCCGCGTACTCTGGGCGCAGTCGAATCGCCCATTCGAGCATCGTTTGCGCTTTGACGACGTTCCCAATCCCCTTGAAGCACAGTGCTGCTCCGTAGCAAGCGTCAGGATTGTTCGGGTTCAGCTCGAGTGCCTTCTCATAAAGCTGGCGAGCGTCGTCTGGGAATCCCAGATTGAGCAATGCTCGCGCACTGTCGCAGAGTAGCCGATCGAGGGTGACCGTAAAGCTTTCCAGTGCAGCTCGATGCCAGTCATTCATGATCGCGGTAAGCTCGTTCAACGCCTCATGCCACTGCTCCCGCGCTGCGAAGTACACCGAGCGGATGTATCGGATGTCAGGATGACCCGGCGAAAACTCCTCAGCTTTGTCTATGTAGCGACGGCACAGGTCATATTCTTCCTCCAGCAAACAGAACGCTGCCATCCGCCCGAGTGCAAGCACCATGAATCTGGCGGGTAAATCCTTCCGCTCGAAGCAGCGGTGGTAATACTCGATGGCGTCATCAATGGCGCCGTGTGCATGCGCATGCTCAGCACGCGCAAAGAGCACCATCGTATCGTCCTCATCGCGGAGCACGTGCTGTGCCTGTTCAGCAGTAGTCGTCCCAAACCGCTGGTCGAGTCGCTCGAGCACCTTGAGAGTCGAACGATTCCACGTCCACTCTGTGCGAGCGCGGAGCGAGGCAGCAATTCCTTTTTGGCGGCATTCCTGCGGTTGCGCAACGCAGTACTGGAGCGTTTCGACAAGGACTCCGACATCCGGCTCAAGTAGGGAGACCTCGCCAGGGAATTGACGCCCATCAACGACAGAACCAAGCGATCGCTGTTCAGCCGGCAGGAGCCAGCCAACGGATTCATCAGCGAAGTCGTCGGTGCCACCTCCTTCAGTGAGGACCACTGGCAATCCACACGCCATCGCCTCGAGCGCCGGCATGCAAAACCCTTCTCCGCGGTAGGGTGCAACGAACACATCACACGCACGGTAGAGTTGCGCCATCTGCTCGTCGCTCAAGTCAGCATCGGTGTAGAGAATCTCCGGTGCATTCGGCGTTGCACGAACTTTGGCAATGAGTTCTTCGGCTGTTTGCCCACGGTAGTACGTCCGCGTACCGCAGTCCTTGACAACTAAGCACACATCGTCTGCGGCGGTAAATGCACGAACGTATGCTTCGAGCAAAAGATCGAACCCTTTACGGTACGTCGTGCCACCGACGTAGAGGAACTTGAACTGCTTCGTTGTCGGAAGGTCAGGAATCTCCCCTGCTGGGGTGAATACGCTCGGATCAACGCCATTGGGGATGACCTGAACCTTCTCGGCGTGCACACCAGAGTCAATGAACACTCGGCGACAGAACGTCGAAGGTGTCCAGACCTCATCGGCGCTGTTGAAAATGTCAACGAACTCCTGGGGCAACAAACTCATCTCCCACGGTTGCATGATGATCCACGTCGCGCCACGTGGGCGTTCTCCCGCTGGCGGCCACTGATGGCGCACCCATACAACCGGCGCTGGAACCAGCTCTGGTTCCGCTGTGCGGACATCTGCCTGCCTGAGCAGCTCGAGTTTGGGAGAGAGCATCTGCCCAGCTTCGGAAGCCGACGATGGGATCATCACCAGACGGATCACCCCCGAACGGAGAAGATTCCACCCGTGCTCTCGGTTGATCGTTGCCAGCGAGCTCGCGTGGTAGAGCGGTCCCTCCCACACCACGTTCAATTGATGCATCGTGCGATCGTCCATGACCGGCGTCCTCCTTGATGGACGCAATTGTTGAACATCTCTGCCTTGAATTTCCGCAACAACAATGCCAACTGCGTGCCAATGCCGAACGCGCACCCCAAACCATGCAGAAAACCTTCCCGCCTCCGTCCCGGTGGAACCATCGCCGTTACTGCCCCTGCCTCACCGATCCGAGATCGCGAAAAGCTCGCTCGCGGGCTTACTTACCTGGAATCATGCGGGTATCGGCTCGTACTCGGTGAAAGTTTGCATACCGCCGATGGATACTTAGCCGGGTCCGACGCTGCGCGTGCCGATGAACTCAACCGCTTTTTTGCCGATCCAACGATCGAGGCAATCTTCTGTGCGCGCGGTGGCTACGGGACAATGCGACTGCTCGAGCTACTCGATTGGGACACTATCGCCCGCAACCCCAAAATCTTCGTGGGATTTTCAGACATCACTGCTCTGCAGTGGGCACTCTACGTGCGCGCTGGCATTCCAAGCATCAGCGGGCCAATGGTCGGTGTGGACTTTGCCGATCCGGCTCACGAACAAATTTCCCTCTTTTGGTCGCTTCTGTCTGAGCCACTTCCCGAACGCACCCTCTGGCATGGCAAGCGAAACGATCAACTCTCGCCAGGCTGTGCCGAAGGTATGCTCTTTGCCGGAACGTTGACCCTTGCCGCAGCACTCTGTGGGACCGCGTTTCGACCTTCCGCGGAGAGCGCATTTGTTCTCCTGCTCGAAGACATCGGCGAAGAGCCGTATCGAATTGATCGGATGCTCTGCCAACTTCTGCTCACCGACGTCCTCCCGCGTGCAGCAGGTCTCGCATTTGGCGCGTTCACCGAAGATACCACGCGAGCGACACCGACGCCGAAACGACCACTGGAGACAATCTTTGCCGAATACGTCGCGAAAGCAGGAAATCCTCCAGCGATCATGAACGTTCCCTACGGTCACATTCGGGGGAAAATCAGCGTCCCTGTTGGTCTACGCGTGCGGCTCGATGCAGATTGCCAGCAGCTTCTCCTGCTGGAGTCGTTTGTCGAGTAAGCCACTGCGAGTAAAGCTCCAGCAGCTCTGCCAGAATCATCGCAGTTGCGCCCCAGAGCGGAACTGTCGGATGGATGCGCCAGTGCGGAACGATCATCCGTCCGTAGGGCAACTCCCACTCCTGTTCGACTGCGCTCCCGAGCAGGTCGTCCAATCGCACCCAGAATGCTTCCTCCACTTCCCGAGGATCAAGCGAAAGTTCAACGGGAGCAGTGCACCACATCACAACCGGAGTAATCGCGGAGTTCGATGGCGGCGTATAGAGCGGCGTGAGCCTGCCGAGCACCTCCACGCATTGAGCCGGCAGACCAACTTCCTCGCTGAGTTCGCGGAGTGCTGCATCTGGAGGCGTTTCGCCGCGTTCAATCTTCCCGCCGGGAAAACTGAGCTGGCCGCGATGGTGCCGCAGCATCGCACTACGAAGCGTCAGGAGCACTGCAGGGCGATCCTGCTCCTGACGGAGAACGACAGCGACCGCACTCTGCCGTGCATCGGATGGTTGCGAAAACGAGCGCCGCCGACCATCGGGATAGCGCGGCATCATCGTCTCCTGTGCCGCAGGGCCAGGGAGCGCCTGCGCAAGCGCGTGTCGGAAAAAGACGGCTGGATCATCCATCGCGGTGCGATGCAAATTTCTGGCGGAGCGCTCGAGCAACCGGCGGCGGTACAAAGTCCTCCGAAACAATCCCAAAGCGCGCCAACTCACGCACGATGCTGGAATTGAGGAACGTGTAGCGTTCGTGTGGCATCATGAAGATTGTCGTCACTGACGGCTCGAGTTTCCGATTCATGAGCGCCATTTGGAACTCGTACTCGAAATCCGAAACTGCACGCACCCCGCGAATGATCGCGGTAACGTTGTGCTGGCGAGCGTACTCGACCGTTAGCCCGTGGAAAAGCTCGACGGCAACGTTCGGAAGGTGCTCGAGCGACTGACGGGCAAGCTCCAGCCGTTCGTGTTCACTTAGGAGCGGCACCTTCTGCGTGTTGACGGCAATGACGACCGTCACACGGTCGAACATACCGGCAGCACGCTCGATCACGTCAACGTGGCCGTTGGTGATGGGATCGAACGAGCCAGGATAAATCGCGTGCGTTTTCACTGCGTTGTGCCGATGGTCGAACTGCTACGTGCGCGCAAAGATAGATGCGCATCACCATTGCCACTCCATGGCTGCAGACGCAAGTGTAGAATGCTCATCGCAGCGTAGTTTTGAACTGTTGCGGCCATCAATCATTCACCACAGGTTGCCCGCTATGAGCAGTGAAACCTCTAAACTCGCGATCGTCACCGGTGCCAGTCGTGGAATAGGACGCGCAATTGCAGAGGCACTCATCGAGCAGGGATACCGTGTGCTCGCGGTTGCTCGATCGGCTGATCGCCTTGCCGAGCTGGAGCAACTGCACAATACCGAGGAACGTCGCGTCCTAGCTGTTCCGGCTGACATCACCGATGATAGCACAGCTGAGCGCATCGTTTCGTCGGCGCTCGATTGGGCCGGCCGCATTGATGTGCTCGTCAACAATGCCGGCATCGGCATCTTCAAACCCGCCATCGAACTGACTGCGGAAGAGTTCGACGCGATGTGGCGGCTCAACGTTCGTGCGCCGATGGTGCTCACTCGCGCCGTGCTCCCCCAGATGATCGCAGCACAGCATGGCGCAATTGTCAACATCGCTTCGCTTGCAGGGAAGAACAGCTTCCCCGGCGGAACAGGCTATGCTGCGACAAAGTGGGCACTCCGCGGATGGGCAAGCTCCCTTATGCTCGAAGTTCGACAGCACAATATCCGCGTCATTACAATTTGCCCTGGATCAGTGGATACAGGCTTTTCCTCGATCAACAAACGCGGCGACCACATCACGCAGCCAGAAGATGTCGCAGCAGCGGTGCTTTTTGCGCTCTCGGCACCGGAACGCACGATGGTCAGCGAGATTGACCTCCGCCCAACCCGGCCGTCGTAGCCTCCAGCGAAGCGATTGCTCTGAGCACATCGTTTGGTGTCACGTACTGCATGCAACCAAAATGCCCTCGAGGGCACGCCGAGCGTCCGATGTGTGTACATGGCCGGCAGGAAAGCTCTACCTCAACTGCTCGATACGGGACGTGATACGGCGTAAACCCAAGCGTTGGTACCGTTGAACCATAGACGACAACGACCGGCACTCGCCGTGCCGCAGCAAGGTGTACTGCTGCACTATCGTTGCTCAGCACGAGCGTACACTGATCGAGCAATCGCGCTGTCTCCTCGAGCGAACTGCCCGCCGCGTTGAGCGTCCTGCTGCGGTCCAGACCTGCGACGACCGTCTCGCACAGGTCGCGCTCTGACTTGCTTCCGAGCGCGATGACCCGCCATCCCTGGCGTTGCAGTGTCTGCGCAACGGCTGCAAAGCCGCTCGGTAACCATCGTTTCGTGTTGTGCCGGGCGCCCGGAGCAATGCCAATCGTCGGATCCGCCGGTGGCTGTCGGTTGACGGGTGGATACACCGCGTGCGAGCGCTCTTCGGGCAGCCACAGCTCTACCCCGCCTCCATCATCGGCAATGCCGAGCGGCTCGAGCGCCCCGAGATACCGCTCGACGACGTGCGGCATCGGACGGAACGTTCGTTTTGCCTTGACCACGAGGAGCTTTTGGAGCCGATACTTCGGAGAGCGCAGCACGCGGCGAGCACGGCCCCACCTGAGCGCAGAGCTACGAATGTTCCGCTGAAGGTCAACGATCACATCATACTGCGTAGCCATCGCCGCCCGCGCAGTGCGTGCCATCCTCCATGCATCGAGCGAGCGATCAACGGCGATAATGCGGCTTACGTAGGGGTTGTGCTCCCAAACTGCAGCGAAGTCCTGCGCGACGGCAACGTCAATCTGCGCAGCGGGGAACGCACCGCGAAGCAACCGCACAACAGGTGTTGCAAGGAGTACATCGCCAAGCGAGCTGAGCCGGATCACCAGAATTCGCATCGGCAGTGCTGGTAGTGTGAGCGCTCGAAGTTACCACGTTGCGCGACTGCCTGGCCAGCTCACCACTGAACGGCCAGCCATCAGAGGCGTTCTTGCGCACCAGTGGCGACAGCCTCCTCTACTCCATCACCACTACCAACCGCCGCAGAATCCGGCCACCACCGCCTTCTGCCTGCAAAACATAGACTCCCGCGCCCACCGAAAGTGGCAACTGTACCACCCCACCACCGTTCACCAGCGTAGAGACTGCCTCAACTCGACCACTAACACTGTACAACACCAGACGTACCTCACCTCGATCAAATCCCTCCGGCAATCTCACCTCCACCTCCTGGCCTCGACACACCGGATGAGGGGAAAGCTCCATCGTCCCAACCCCAACTCTCCCCGCGACCGATAACGTCGTATCCACCGCCACGTCAATCCCCGTTGTATCCGACGGGCGCATCCCAAACTTCATCAACGCAAGCACTGTGTCGTAGGTCGCCAACACGTAAAAACTACTGTCCGCGTAATGCTCCTCAACATCTACCATCGCGTAATTGTCCCCATCGGTCCACTGATTCTGAACCTCGATGCGATAATAACCAGTGACCCTCCCCTGACCATTGAGACGGGCAACAAACGAGAGCCCCGACCTCCAGGAGCGACCCAAAAGATACCAACCACCCCACCGCGACCGCTTGAGGCGATAGTACATGTAGTCCTGCGCCAACGACCGTGCCCCTGCCAGCACCTGATTAACCGGATACTGCTCCCATTCCACCTTGCCGTTCTCCCACACCTTCGACAACACAAACCGGTTCCCCCGCATGGCTGCATCAATCACATACCCATCCTCGACAAAGTACTCAAGCTCTCGGAGATAGCCGCTGATTCTGACACCCACGAAATCAAGATCAGCTCTCGGCAAACGAATCGCTCGGATATCATCGAAATTCTCCCCACGGAACAGCACGATGACTCGCTCACTATCAGACGTCACTGACCGCGCAGCAATCCCCATCCGACTGGCACGGACTGCAAACGGCATCACCACCAATTGACACGTAGTATCCCGCCCCAGAGTATCCCGGATGCTCACGGCAAACGGCAGCGGGTAATTCCGCACCACCGCCTTGGTCGCTAAATCATCCGTGTACAGCACAAACCACCAACGCTTCCATGATGTATCCGACATCATGTAGCACACATTCCCATCAAAACTCTCCGCCTCGTACACATGACCATACCCACGCCATATAAATGGGTAACTTGAATAAGGATCGCTACCCTTTGGGGGATACACCCGACCGTACCACGTAGTATCCTTCACAATGCGCTTTACACCCAACATCGTGTCGAGCTCAAAAAACATCGGAATCGTGGGTATGCTTATTTTAATAGCGTCCATTAGTATTCCCCAAAAGCTAACGCCCCATAAACCAATACCTCCGGTGCGGAGTCTCCGCAACTGCGATGCATGCCATTTTTCACTCCACCCATCATGAGGAAAAAAGTAATACAGCCCAGCGACTTGTGCACGGGCGGCTGTATCGTACAGCTCTGCGACCACCCCATATCTGAGCGGGTGAACAACCGCAAGACGCTCACTACTTAGCCACGAAAGCTTCGAAGGCCACATCCACACTTTATCATTCCCACCAAGAGGCACGATTCGAATAGGAGAGGTATCCGGCACCAGACGGGTCGGCTTTCGTATCCATTCGAGCCAAATGTTGCCAACCATCGTGTCCCGGTGCACCTCCTGCGACCACGCACCAACACCAACAAGCAACAAGAGTAACGCGACCATCTCTATCCTCCTCCGATTATGGACACTCATATGCTCGGCACCCCGAACGCCAAATGATCATGTACGGCGGAGGACAGTCCGGCATCGCCTGCTGTGGATTGAAATCCGATTCTCCGCCACACTCGACTGTATTACCCGAGAATGTCCACCACGAACACATCCGCGGTGAATTCGTCGCAGTATCCCAGCAATACACCTGATGGAGAAAACAACACTTCGAAACTGTGCATGGTGATATGAAACAATACCAGCACCCATTCAACGGTGCAGTCGGACCAAACGAGCGTACTTCAACGAACTCAACACAGGTGGATACAAATGCCGAAATGTAATGGCCGCCGGGCTTAGTCTTTGCACAGCTTGGTGGAGGCTCTGTGCAGTGGAACAGCAACTGCTGTGCTGGAGGTAGGTTACTATAGTCTTCAATAAACTTCAGCTCAATTAGCCTCCTACTAAGCTCACCATGAAGTTGACGAACGATCTGACGATAGCGCTCTGGAGCGGCGTCCCGAAGGCTATCCGCATACGCCTGGTATGCTGGACAATCCAAATACACCCAAAACAAGATGCGATATTCCCACATCTCCTCTCCGGTGCATGTATCCACATACTTCCTCCTCACAAAGTGAACCTCAATGTCACACGTATCGTAATTCGGTGGTAAAGGCACCCGAATCGTAATTGGCGTAGGATTGAAATCCCAAGGATTTGGTCTTACGCACGGTGTCATCGAGGGATCATTCAGGTACACATCGCACGGTGGCTGTGCTATCAGCGATACTCTCGCAGCCACCATCACAAGCGTGAAGAGAAGAGTACTCACTCGGTTCATTGCACGCATCATGACCGTACCTCACCAATGGATGGAACATCACCACAGGTTCAACCCAAATTTACGCAACAAATCCCTACAAACCAAGAGAAAAATCTGACGAATGCTCCTGCAGCGACCACACCAGCTCACACCGTGTCACACTGTTGGTGTCCCGACGGACGCTGGATATGTTCGCTGGTGCGCGCTAATAGCTGTAAAACCCACGCCCCGTCTTGCGTCCCAACAACCCTGCAGCCACCATGCGTCGCAGTAATGGGCAGGGACGGTACTTGTCGTCACCCAAGCCTTCGTGGAGAACTTCCATGATCGCCAAGCAGACGTCCAAACCGATGAAATCGGCAAGCTGCAGTGGCCCCATCGGATGATTCATTCCGAGCTTCATGACCGTGTCAATGTCTTCGGCTGAGGCAACACCCTCCATCAAGCAGTAGATCGCTTCGTTGATCATCGGCATCAGGATGCGGTTCGAAACGAAGCCGGGGTAGTCCTGCACCGTCACTGGTGTCTTGCCGAGCGCTTGTGCCAGCGCAAAGGTGGTCGCGTACGTTTGGTCACTGGTGGATTGGCCGCGCACAATTTCGCAGAGCTTCATCACCGGCACGGGGTTGAAAAAGTGCATGCCAATGACACGATCGGCACGGGTGGTCGTTGCAGCAATTGCAGTGATTGAAATCGAAGATGTGTTCGATGCCAGGATGCAGTGCGGCGGTGCAGCGTTATCGAGCGTCTCGAAGATGGAGCGCTTGACGTCGAAATTTTCGCTTGCTGCTTCGATTGCAATATCCGCGCTGGCAGCGGCAGGAGCAAGATCGGTTGCCGGTGTGATACGCGCCAGAATTGAGGAAATGTCGCCTTCGGCAATGGCACCCTTCTTTGCTTGCCGCTCAAGGTTTGCCCGAATCGTAGCAAGCGCGCGGTCGAGCTGCTCTTGAGCAACATCAACCAGCGTCACTGCATAGCCACACTGTGCTGCGACGTGTGCAATGCCGTTGCCCATTGTTCCGGCACCAATAACCACAATCTTCTGAATGTCTGCCATACTGCGGAGAATTAGGAAGGTGAAACATAGCCGATCCGTCGCCGACGGTTTGTTGCAAGATACTGCGCCATGGCGATAGCAGCCAGCACACTTGCGTACGTGGCGCGGCCCGTCCCGACGATGTCGAATGCTGTGCCGTGATCGGGCGATGTGCGCACAAACGGCAGCCCAGCAGTAACGTTGACACCGCGTCCGCGAGCGATCATCTTCAGCGGGATGAGGCCCTGGTCGTGATATTGCGCAACGACGCCGCTGAAGCGCTGCCAATGCCCGCGCGCGAAAAAGCTATCGGCGGGGAACGGTCCTTCCGCCCGGATACCCCGCTCTTGGAGGTGTTCAATCGCTGGAGCGATGACGGCGTCCTCCTCCTGCCCGAGCAATCCGTGCTCTCCTGCGTGGGGGTTTAGCCCGAGCACTGCAATCGTCGGACTCTGGACGGCAAAGTCCACTGCGAGCGCTCGGTGGAAGCGTTCGATGGTTTCGATCTCGCGTTCGAGCGTGATCAGCTCCGCGACACGTGCAAGCGGCTCATGGATCGTCACAAGCGCAACGCGGAGCTCACTGCATGCCAGAATCATGAGCGGATTGGCACCAGCAACGCTCCCCCAAAATTCCGTCTGTCCAGGAAACGGAAAACCTGCCGCACTGAGTGCGTGCTTCGAAACAGGGAGTGTGACAACCGCATCGCACTCGCCAGCGAGGACTGCACGGGCTGCGCACTCGAGCGCTGCCATAGCGACCATCCCCGACTGGCGCGTAGGTGTTCCAAGCTGCAGCGCATCGGCACTGCCTTCGATTGGAAGAAGCGGAAGTATCGAGCTTCCGACAGAGACGCTGGCCTCTCCGACATGCACTGGCTCGATACACCCTGCCCGGACAAGTACCTCGGCGTAGGCTCGCACAATTGCTGGAGGAGCGCAGAGTGCAAGCTCGACTCCATCGAACGCAAGCTGCGCATGGCTCATTGCACGGAACAATAGCTCAAGCCCGATACCGTTGGGGTCGCCGCATGTGATGATGATGCGCATTGCCGATTACTGCATCCGTTCGATAAGCCGTTCGCGACGATGGAAGTTCAAAATCAGACCAAGCGTCGCCATGTTCGCGATCAGTGCCGTTCCTCCTGCGCTCATGAGCGGCAACGGAATGCCCATTACGGGGACAAGCCCAAGCGTCATCCCCACATTGACCAAAACGTGGTAGAGCATCATCACCGCAAAACCAAACGTCAGCACCGAGGCAACTGGGTCGCGGGCCGCGCGGTAGATCCGCTCCAACCGAACAAGCAAAAAGCCGTAGAGCCCAAGGACAATCGCTGCACCAACAAACCCGAACTCTTCCGCCGGCACACAGAAGATAAAATCGGTCCACTGCTCGGGGATGTAGCGGAGCTGCGTTTGTGTACCATGCAGGTATCCTTTGCCTGTGACCCCGCCGCTGCCAATGGCGATCAGGGATTGCAGTACGTGGTAGCCTTCTTCTTTGGGGTACTTTTCTGGCTCGAAGAACGTCCGGATGCGTCCACGCTGGTATTCGGGAAGATGCTCAAACGCAACGCTACTGGCATAGCTGGTCACTGCAACTAGGACAAGCGTTGCTACTGGAGCCCACCACCGACGCTCGAGAGCAAAAGAAATCGCCGCAGCAACAAGTGCCACAGCTCCCAGTGCAAGGAAGGTGTTGTACATCACTGCATGCATTGCAGTGACGGCACTAATTGGCACAAGCACAAGCAGAAACACAATCAACAGCCGAACACCTGCCCACAGCAGCACCCCCAGAAGCATCGCAGCATAGACAGAAGCAGTCCCCGCATCCTTCTCCAGCAAGACAAGCCCCATCGGCACAATGATGATTCCAATCACCTTGAGCATGTCCCGCATGCCCCCGAACGCACGCCCACGCTGTGCAACAAAGAAGCCAACCATCAAGAGGGTCGCCAGCTTCCCAAACTCCGAGGGTTGAAATTGAAAGCCACCGAGAGCAATCCAGCAGCGTTGCCCGTGAATTTTCACTCCGATTCCCGGAATGAGCACTGCAACGAGCAATACCAACGCAACCCCATAGAGCAACGGAATGCTCGCTCGGATAAAGTTGGTCGGAGCGAACATCGCAGCGAGGAAGAGAACACTTCCGACAGCGGCAAAGACAAGTTGTTTGGTAAAGTACCCTGCCATCGGCGTCTGGTAGGTGGCGCTGTAGATCGAAATCAAGCCGATCCCAACCAGCGCCAGCATCGCCATGATTGTTGGCAGGTCGTAGGCATCCAATCTCGTTGTGCTGAGCGGCTCGCGCCGCTGGTATCGCTCTGCGTAGGTACTCATCCGAAGTACGCCAGGTGGTTGCCAGTAAGACGGATGTACGCCTCGTAATAGCGCATTGCAGTTTGTTCGATAATCGCTGGCGACAGTGGCGGAGGCGGTGGGGTGTGATCCCAACCAGTACGATCGAGCCAATCGCGGAGGATTTGCTTATCGAATTCGACCTGAGGTTTGCCCGGCTCGTATCCCTCTGCCAACCAGTAGCGAGAGGAGTCAGGTGTGAGGATTTCATCAATCAAGAGCACTGCACCATTGGGCGTCGTGCCGAATTCGAACTTCGTATCTGCCAGAATCAACCCTCGCGCGAGCGCATACTCATGTGCGAAGTGGTAGAGCTCGAGCGAAGAGCGCCGCAGTTGCTCGGCGAGCTCCTGACCGAGACGCTCTGCCATTGCCTCGAAGGTGATGTTCTCATCATGCCCGCGATCGGCTTTCGTTGCTGGCGTAAACAGTGGCTCTGGGAGTCGCTCTGATTGCCGCAGACCCGGCGCAAGAGCAATGCCCGCAACTGTGCCACGCTGTGAATATTCCCGCCACGCAGAACCTGCCAAATAGCCGCGCACAACGCATTCAAAACGGATAGGCTCGGTACGACGGACAAGCATTGTCCGACCGTCGAGTTCTGGGTGCTCGCCGACGAGCGCAGGCAGAACGTCGCGCACCTGTACACTGAGCAGATGGTTCGGGACGATATGCTGCGTTCGCTCAAACCAAAATGCCGAAAGCTGGGTAAGCACAATTCCCTTGCCAGGGATCGGCTCAGCCATCACGACGTCGTAGGCAGAGACCCGATCGGTTGCTACAATCAGCAACCGGTCATCATCAACGGCAAAGACATCGCGCACTTTTCCGCGATGGAAAAGCGGGAGCGGCAGCTCAGAGCGGCTCAGCGTTGCTGGATAGACCATCACCAGAGTACCTGAGAAAGTTGAGCGATCATTTCGGCACCGAGCGTACGTATCGGCTGCGGGGCGGTATGTGCGAACACGTCGCGGAGGTAAAATTCGAGCGTTGCGCCGCGGAGCACCGACCACCGAACAGCGACGTTGAGCAAGAGTGGCATGCGCTCCTCCAGTGAGCGTGGGTTGAGTTCGATGCTCGCCGATACCGACCGACCGAGCGATTGCTCTATCCCCGCCCATGCATTTGGCGACGTACCATTGAAGCGGAGATCGAGTCCGTACCCTATGCCGCCGTGGAGCGCAATGCCGCCGAGCGCCCAGCGGAACTGCTTGCTCAGTGCCAGGAATGCTCCTGCTGCGGGCGTGGCAAAGGTTGTTCCCCTCGTCGCACCCCGGCCGAGCGTTTCTAAGCCAAGTGCCACTGCAGGAAAGCCAAGCGATTCTTCGATGACGCGCCATCGCAGGTGAACCGCTGGCGTACCTTGCCAGCCGATAGCGTTCGAACCAATAACGCCGGTACCGCTATAGCCAAGTCCAAGCTGGAGTCGAGCCAGCGGGGAAACGACCGCTTCGAGCAGCATCCCTCCTTGCTCGAAGGCAAGGACGCGCACGAGCATTCCCCCACGTGGTAGCACGCCTGCGGTGGGCATTTCCACGATGCGCTGGGATTCATAGAGTGCCAGCTCTCCAGCGCTCCCTTGCGCAACGAGAACGCTGCGAAGAAGGAACACCAGACACGCAGCAAGACAACGCGTCATTGAGCGACGACGCCAGGTACAGTCTTCTCTGGCTGTATCTCGAGCGTTAGGACACGATCAGGCTTGATTGCGATTCGCAGTGCCAGGAGAAGATATGCAATGTCTTCAGCAATTTTTCCCCATCCAACTGTTTCGCTGTGTGCAGAACATCCGCAGTTGATCTCCAGCCCTCGTGCCATAGCAGAGCCGATCGCAGCGATGAATACGGCAAGCATCAGCGCAGCAAACACCGCATTGATGCGAAGCCGCACACCGAAGAGCAGACACAAGCCCACCACCAGCTCAAGCCACGGTAACACAATTGCCATGAGATTCACCAGAGCAAGTGGCAAGAGCTGATAGCGCTCGATGTTGAGTGCGAAGTCTGCCGGTGCAGCAATCTTATCAACTGCGTACATGACGAAAATGCCGCCGACGATTGCCCGCGCCAGAAGCCCGAAGGCTGGATGTGCCAGCACTGCGCGCATGTGTGTTGCTCGGTGATTGTTAGCGTCGTTCAAAAATACGCCGACTCTGCCGTGCATCCATACGTGTGGTGCACACCCAACGTGCAGCCAATAGTTGCAGGGGTCGGACTGGCTGCATCGGATATTTGCGCAGCTACAATTTCACGCAAGAGATGAACAAGCGCTTCGTTCTCGTCGTTGATGATAGCAGCGACTTCTTAAGCCTTGTCGAGCTGGCACTCGAGCCGGTCGCCGAACAGCACCACCTCGGCATCCTCCATGCCACTAGTGGCCAGAAAGCGCTTGCTCAGCTGGAGCAGTACCCAAGCACTGCAGCACTGCTGACGGATCTGGCGATGCCAACGATGGATGGGCTTGAACTGATTCGGCGATGCAGGACTCGCTTCCCTCTCCTCCAAATCGTTGTGCTCTCCGGTCGGAGCGATAGTGGGGCTATCATTGAAGCGATCCGTGCCGGTGCGAGCGATTACATCATCAAACCACCCACGCTCGAAGAACTCGAATCGTCGCTCCTTTCGGCGTTGGAGCGCTACAGCCAGCTTGACCGTCAACTGCAGGTGCGAGATAAGCTCGAGCAATACGAACGAGAGCTTGCTATCGCTGCCGGCATCCAGCGCCAGATGCTTCCGCTGCCTCTGGACTCGAGCAGATGCCGAAATGTAAGCGTAGCGGCGCTGTTGATGCCTGCCCGTCACGTTGCAGGCGACTTCTACGATCACTGGCTCATGCCGGATGACCGGCTTGCTGTTTGCATCGGTGATGTCTCCGGCAAAGGAATCAGCGCTGCACTGCTGATGGCAATGACCAAGACACTACTGCGTTCCCACATCGAACACGGAAGCACCATTACCGAAGCGCTGACAGCAACGAACCGTGTCTTAGCGTCGAATAACCCACAGGCATACTTTGTCACAGCCATTGCGGCGATTTTCGACCCGACAACGAGGACCCTCGAGATCTGCAATGCTGCGCACGCCGATCCGTTCTGCATCAGTGCCGATGGCGGCATTCGTCAGCTCTCGCTGCCGCACGGAATGCCGCTCGGTGCACTGGAAACGAGTACCTACCAGAGCATCCAGGTACAACTCTCAGCAGGTGACCGCGTGCTCTTCTACACCGACGGTGTTCTCGATGCACTTTCCGGAGACTTAGCAGAGCAGGAGCGCGTCTGGCGCCAGGTCATCTGCCGCGCGTTGGCACACCATGGGGTTGATCTGCAATCTGCGCTCATTGCAGAACTTTCGTCCGTCTGGGTGGCCGAGCACCTCCCCGATGACGTTACCGTCTTGATGCTTGAGTTGTCAGGTTCTGCTCAGCATTCTGACGTCCTCACTGTGCAAAGAGAGGCAGTCGGAATGTGAGGAGCACCGCAGCAACTTTTAGTCCTTGCTGAGCGGATGGCCAGACTTGGCCCATGCTTCGATCCCGCCGTACATGTACCAGACACGGTCAATCTTCTCCCGCTGCAGTCGCTTGACCATCCTGCGGGCGTCGGTGCCATCGCGGGAGACCAAGATCATGTTGCGCCGACGCTTTTGCATGGCGACAAATTCCTTGAGCCGCTTGCGAACTTGCTCGGCGGGAATGTTCATCGAGCCGCTGATGTGTCCTGTGGCAAATTCGTCAGGCGGACGGAGATCAATGATCACCAGCGCAGTATCGAATGCCATCATCTGCGCGATCTCATCGGGAAGAAACGCCGATTCGGGCAGGCTTTCTGCAACGGGGAAATGGTAAATAACTCGCGGGTCTGCTTGCGACTTCTCTTGCGAAGGTGGGGACACTATCGCATCCTGCACCTGTGCCAGCGACAGTGTCCCTATGATACCAAGCACGACGATAACGCCAATGACCCGGTGCATCCTCTGCTCAGTTCGTTTCGAGCAATTCAACTTCGAAAATCAACGTCGAGCCTGGCGGAATCACTCCACCGCCGACTTCGCGATCGCCATAAGCGAGGTCTGGCGGCAGGTAGAACTTGTACTTGGAGCCGACTGTCATCAGCTGCACTGCTTCACTCCAGCCTTTGATAACCTGATCAAGCTCGAACTCTGCCGGCTCGCCGCGCTTGTAGGAGCTGTCGAATTCAGTGCCATCGAGCAACATGCCGCGATAGTGCACCTTGACTTTTGCTTTCGGACCGGATGGCTTCGGGCCGTTGCCTTGCACAATCACCTCGTACTGCAAACCACTCGGTGTGGTCTTGACACCAGCCCGCTTGGCATTTTGCTCGAGGAATTTTTTGCCTTCTGCGCGGTTCTTCGCTGCTTGCTGGGCCTGTTTGGCTTGCTGTTCTGCTTGCTTTTGCCGCTGGTAGCGCTGGAAGAGTTCTGCGACATCTTGCTCTGCAAGCGCAAGGCGTTTGCCGTCGAGCGCATCTGCGATCGCTTGCTGGAGAATCTCCCGGCGAAGGGGGAACTGTTGGTCCTTGACCATCTGCATGATGTTTATGCCGAGCGCATAGCTCGAGCTATCGGCAAAGTCATGCAGCTGAACAGTTGATGCTGCTGGCTGTGGTGCAGCGCCTTTTTTCTGCACTGGCTGTGCCAGAAGGTTGCCTGCCCCGAGCGCGACAGCAAGTGCAATCCACATTGGACGATTCATCGAAGAAACCTTTGAGTAATGATGAAAAACATTCTGGCGACCAAGCAATGGTGCCAGCACGACATCGGTTGAAGCAACACACCATTCCGCACTCGCCTTCAGCAGGCTAGACGGAATACTGTGCTCACTGCGAACAACGTAAACGGACGATTACTCGTTTTGTTTGACCTTGCGTGTACTCATTCCGAAGAGTGCGTACACGGGGCAGAAACTCACAAAGCTTGTGAGCAGGAAAATCACAGCGACAATGCCCAGGATAATCGCCCACGTTCCGGTGACCGTACCTGTCAGCAACAGTCCCGCAATGATGATCGCAATCACAATGCGCAGGCCACGATCGAGCCCACCCATGTTCGCCTTCATAGCTCCTCCAGCAAACAGTGAAACTTATTCCAGCCGGAGCGGGATACTCGCTCCGACTGCTGGCAGTCGCAATGTCAGACCGCGGTCGGCGAATGCCTTGATTGCCGCATCGTGGTCAATCCGAATCAGCTCGAACGTATCGAAATGCACTCCGATGATATTGGAGCACCGAAGCAGCTCAGCCGCAACAATTGCATCGTCAACGCCCATGGTAAAATTATCGCCGACTGGAAGGATTGCAGCATCAAGCGAATAACGGCGCGGAATAAGTTGCATATCGAGCGTCAGCGCAGTATCCCCTGCATAGTAGAACGTCCCAGCAGTCGTGGCGACAACAAATCCCATAGGGTTCCCACCATATGTCCCATCGGGTAAGCTGCTCGAATGCTGCGCCACAACACACTGAACCGTTCCAAATGGCGCACGCCACGTCCCACCAGTGTTCATTGGTCGAACGTTGTGCACTCCCTGCTTGCCAAGCCACTCGAAAATTTCCCATGCGCAGAGAACAACTGCTCCTGTCTGCTTGGCTAAAGCAACAGCATCGGCAACGTGGTCGGCATGGCCGTGGGAAAGCAGAATATAATCGGCACGGATGCTCTCCAGTGTTATTCCCGCTGCCAGTGGGTTCGGAGTGATGAACGGATCGAACAAGAGCCGTTCACCGCTCGGCAACTCGATTGCAAAACACGAGTGACCGTAGTATGTAAACGTCATTGCTTTTCAACCTATGGTGGGGTACGCAAAATTAGTGCGCATACCACTGGCGCGGGACCGCTACTTGCTCCATCCGCGCCAGTATCGTCGCTTGTCGCTTTCGGATATATGCGGTCGGTTGCCAAAAGCGCCAGCGGCGTGGATTCGGTAGCACCGCAGCCATCAACGCCGCTTCCGATGCGGTCAGCTGACGGGCAGACTTTTTCCAATACCGATTGGCCGCAGCCTCGACGCCATAGACACCTGGTGCAAACTCTACAACGTTGAGGTAGATCTCCATGATTCGACGTTTGCCCCACACTGCTTCGATGAGCACGGTGAAGTATGCTTCGAGTGCCTTCCGAATGTACGTGCGTCCATGCCAGAGAAAAACATTCTTTGCCGTCTGCATCGTGATTGTACTCGCACCATAGAGCTTGCGCCCTTCGTAGCGCTCGTTGAGCTTACGCGCTTGTTCGATTGCCTCCCAATCGAACCCGTGATGCTCGAAAAACCGTGTATCCTCAGCAGCGATCACTGCACGTACCATCATTGGCGAAATGTCTTCGAGTGGTACCCAGCGCTTGTCGATCCCGTACCACTTCCCACCATCGAGCAGGTCTTCGATAAGATTGGCAATCATGACCGTGGTAATCGGTGGGCGGACAAATGCGTAGAGGAGCACCCAGAGTCCAGTCCCGATGAACCAGGCAAGACAAACTCTGACGGTCCAAATGACAATCGTGCGCATACTTGAATCTTTTCGTAATTTCGCTGCCAATAGTTGAAGTTTTCAACAAAAAACGCGTTTTGAAGAAAAATTATCAACTTTCCGAGACTGACCTTCTGCTCTGCCACTTGCTTGAGGAGAATGCTCGCTTGAGCATGACAGAGCTCGCTGAACGGATTGGATTATCCGTTACCGCAACGAGCGAGCACATCCGCAAGTTAGAGCAGCAAGGGATCATCACGGGGTACCACGCACACCTCGCACCGGCGGCAATCGGACTAGACATCACCGCCTTCGTGTTCGTCTGGGTTGAAGGAAGTGCGCACTACCCTGCCTTTATCGAGCGCTGCAAGAAAGTCCCGGCGATTCTCGAATGCCATGCCATCACGGGAGAGGCTTCGCACCTTCTCAAAGTTCGCCTCACCAATACTGCTGCACTTGAAGAGTTGCTCTCGACAATTCAACAGTGGCGTGGCGTTCAACGCACGCAAACGAGCATTGTCCTCTCCACCCCGATCGAGACAACCCAACTTCTCCGGCATGTTTCACCACCGAAACGGCGACGATGACCGCACACACTGGTTCTGCTGCTCATGCCGCTTGGCGCCCTAATGGCATCCCACTCGAATCCTCGGATGCGCTGCACGAAGCATTCGCAAGTGATGTTTTCACACTCGAGCAAATGCGCCAGCGGCTGTCAAAGCCTGTCTTTACCTCGCTTCGCGAGACAATCGAGAAAGGGCTCCCTCTCGATCCGAGCATTGCCGATACCGTTGCACTCGCGATGAAGGAGTGGGCTACCGAGCGTGGCGCTACGCACTTTACGCATTGGTTCCAACCGCTGACAGGATCAACTGCAGAAAAGCACGAAAGCTTCGTTACTCCTCTTGCCGGTGGTGGCGCCGTCACCGAGTTTTCCGGGAAAGACCTCATTCAAGGAGAGCCGGATGCATCCTCCTTCCCCAGCGGCGGGCTCCGCGCAACCTTCGAAGCACGTGGCTACACTGCGTGGGATCCGAGCTCGCCTGCATTCATCATGCGACATTCGAACGGCGCCACGCTCTGTATCCCGACCGTCTTCGCATCCTGGACAGGCGAAGCACTCGATGCAAAGCTCCCGCTCCTGCGGTCGCTCGATGCGCTCGACCGCAGCGTCGTCCGCGCACTTGCGCTGCTGGGCATCCATGCCAACCGTGCCTACGCGACGATGGGCTGCGAACAAGAGTACTTCCTCGTGGATGAATCGTTCTACTACCGACGGCCGGATCTCTACCTGACCGGACGCACTCTCTTTGGAGCAAAACCTCCGCGTGGGCAGGAACTCGAAGACCACTACTTCGGCACCATCCCAGATCGCGTGCTCTCGTACATGACCGAGGTCGAGCACGCGCTCTACCGGCTCGGTGTCCCCGTTAAAACGCGGCATAACGAGGTTGCTCCCGCGCAGTATGAGATTGCTCCCATCTTCGAGCATGCGAACGTTGCAGCCGATCACCAACACCTGGTCATGACTATCCTCCGCTCCACAGCGCGGCGATTTGGCTTAGCATGCCTCCTCCATGAAAAGCCGTTTGCCGGTGTCAACGGAAGCGGCAAACATCTCAATTGGTCCATTGCAACCGACACTGGGCTGAATCTTCTCGACCCAGGCAGCGATCCACAGCAGAACATGGTGTTTCTGTTCTTCTGCACCGCGATGATCAAAGCCGTCCACCGCCACCAAGATTTGCTTCGCTTGAGCGTCGCCTCGGCAGCAAACGATCACCGCCTGGGAGCACACGAAGCACCACCAGCGATCATCTCCATGTACCTTGGCGATGCACTTACGGAGATGTTCGAACGCATCGCCCGCGGCGAGCCACAGGGTGCCTCGTCCAATGATGGCAGCATCCTGCAATTGGGTGCACGCATTCTTCCGCATCTTCCGCGCCATGCAACTGACCGAAATCGAACCTCGCCCTTTGCGTTCACGGGTGCCAAGTTCGAGTTCCGAGCAGTCGGCGCATCCCAGAGTGTCTCGTTCCCCGCAACGGTGCTCAATACGATTGCAGCTGAGGCCATTGATGAACTTGCAGCATCGCTCGAACGCTCCCTTGCACAAGGGACTCCACTGGCGAACGCACTCGAAGAAGTCATCGGGCAGGCTATCGCCGAACACCGCGCAATCATCTACAACGACGATGGCTATTCAGCAGCATGGCACGCAGAAGCAGCAAAACGAGGTCTGCTCAACCTCCGCTCAACGATTGAAGCAATCCCCACGCTGACTGCGCCCAAAAACGTCGAACTTTTTGCACGCTACGGCATCTTCCACGAACGCGAGCTTGCTGCCCGCCAGGAAATTGCCTACACGCAGTACTTCAAGACCATCAACATCGAAGCTGAGACTACCGAGCGGATTGCAATGACGCAGCTTCTGCCCGCATGCTTTGCGTACCTTGAGTCGCTCGGCACTATCAAAATCGGAGCTGCCGCTGGCGCCCTCGCTCGAGAAGTCGCCGATTTGACCGATCAGTTCGCAGAAGCACTTGCCGAGCTCCGGCAGCAAAATCGTGAGCTTGGCGGTGACATGCCACGACAGAAAGCACACCACATGGCCACGAACGTTCTGCCTGCGATGGAGCGCGTTCGTGCAGTTGCTGATCAACTCGAGCGGCTCGTCCCAGAGCAGCTTTGGCAACTACCGAGCTACCAGCAATTGCTCTGGCTCAAGTAAGGCAGGTATTTTCGCGGCTCTTCCAACAATCCCGAACGCTGATGGAAACACCACCTATCAAACGTGCACTGCTGAGCGCATGGGATAAACGCGGTGTCACCGACTTCGCACGAGTGCTCCACGAGCTGGGCGTCGAACTGCTCTCAACAGGAGGGACAGCGCTCGCACTCAAGGATGCGGGAATTCCTGTCACACTCGTCGAGCATCGCACCGGCTTCCCCGAAATTCTCGACGGCCGCGTCAAAACGCTCCACCCTGCCATCCATGCTGCAATCTTGGCTCGGCGTGATGACCCCTCCCATCGCGAGCAGCTCGGCATGCACAGCATTGAGCCGATTGATCTGGTGTACGTCAATCTCTACCCCTTCCCCGATGTCGCCGCTGGCAGTCGTGATGAGCAGAGCATTCTCGAGATGATTGACATCGGCGGACCAACGCTCCTGCGGGCAGCTGCGAAAAACTATCCCTGGGTAGTCCCGATCGTGCGTGCCGATGATTGCCCGCTCGTCATCGAGCATCTCCGTAGCCAGGGCAAAGTTCCGCTCGAGCTTCGCCGCCAGCTTGCTGCGCTGACGTTCCAGTACACGGCATGGTACGACGCGCAGATTGCGCAGTACTTTGCCCCCTCGCCCATCGAACAGCAATTCTTTACGCTTGGGATGGCGCCGAAACACCCACTGCGGTATGGAGAAAATCCGCACCAGCAGGCCGCATACTTCGGCACGCTGACGGAATGCTTTGCCCATCGCCACGGCAAAGAGCTTTCGTACAACAACTTGCTCGATCTCGACGCCGCCGTCGGGCTGGTGATGGAATTCTCCGAGCCGACGATCGTGATCGTCAAGCATACTAACCCATGCGGTGTTGGCTCTGGCGCAACGCTTCTGGAGGCATGGGAGAAAGCATATGCCACCGACACCGTCTCGCCATTCGGTGGGATTGTTGCTGCCAATACCACGATCGAAGAAGACTTTGCGGCACACATTCACCCCCTCTTTACCGAGCTGATCGTCGCGCCGGCATTTAGCGATGAAGCGCTGGCGATACTGACCAAAAAGCGCGATCGCCGGCTCATCACGTTCGATCCAAACGTGATCCAGCAGCAGCGGGAACGTGCTCGTGTGCGGTCAGTACTCGGCGGCGTCCTCGTGCAGACAGCCAATCGTGAGCTGTTCCATCCGGACCAGTTGCGGGTCGTAACCGAACGCAAGCCAAGCGATCGCGAGCTTCGCGCGATGATGTTCGCTTGGAAAGTCGTCAAGCATACCAAGTCGAACGCCATCGTTTACGCCGGACCAGACCGAACACTCGCAATCGGTGCGGGGCAACCCTCCCGCGTTGATAGCGCGCGTATCGCCGCATGGAAAGCTGCGCAGTTCGGCATTGACTTGCGTGGTGCAGCAGTCGCAAGCGATGCATTCTTCCCTTTCCCCGATGGCGTCATCCAGTGCGCTGAAGCTGGTGCTACCGCGATTATTCAGCCTGGCGGCTCGATTCGCGACGAAGAAGTCATCCGCGCCGCCAACGAACGAAACATCGCGATGATTTTTACTGGCATGCGGCATTTCCTCCATTGACAGGAGCGCCAGCGTTCCACCGTTGCGGACATGGGAGGGTGCGCTCATCACCTGCGTTAGGCGCTTATGCGCAGGACGATTTTCCCGAATTGCTCTCCTCGCCGCATACGTTCGAATGCCTCCGCGTACTGCGCAAGAGGAAAGACGGAATCCACAACTGGTCGAATCTGGTGTTGCTCGACAGCGGCAAGCATCGCTGCGAAATCTCGATCGCTCCCCATCGTTGTTCCGATAATGCGGAGCTGGCGCCAAAAGATGCGATGCACATCGAGCATGGGCACCCCGCCGAGCGTCGCCCCGTAGAGGACGATCCGTCCAGCGGGATTGGCCAATCTGATGAGCTGGTTGAACGGCTCTCCGCCACTGCCATCGACGATGAGATCGAAACCACCAACGCGCCGTCGAAGCGCATCGGCCCACGTCGGCTCTGTGTAAAGCACGCCACAATCGGCGCCCAGCGCTGAGGCACGCTCAAGTTTCCAGACAGCGCCGCTGGTCACTGCGATGGTGCGGGCACCCAACGCACGTACAAAGAGCAATGCAAACAGGGCCACTCCACCACCAATTCCTGGAATGAGCACAGCATCGGAACTACCGACGTGCCCTTGGACAGCAACCGCCCGATATGCAGTCAGGCCTGCCAGTGGCAGTGCAGCGGCTTCCTCATCGCTCAGGTGTTGCGGTGCAGGGTGGAGCCGATCGAGCGGCACGGTGATGAACTCGGCAAACGTCCCCGGCGAGGGCATCCCAAGAATCGTGTAGTCTGCGCTTTGCACACGTTCGTCGCCGCCCCAGTGCTGATTGGGGTTGATGATCACCCGCTGACCGACGAGACTGCGATCGGGACCGTTGATTTCCTCGACGATTCCGCACCCATCCGATCCCAGGACTGATGGGTACCGAATCTTCGCGTATTTGCCATCGAGGATCCAAACATCGCGATGGTTGAGCGCAGCTGCAAGGAGCCGCACACGTGCATAGCCAGGTGGAATTGGTTCCGGTGCGATGTCATCGAGCGATAACTGGCCTGCAGAGCGAAGGACGAGTGCTTTCACTGCTGAAATTGGCGGTAGTACTCCTCGATACTGGCGATGACTGCGTCAGGTTGAATCGGCTTGACGAAAAATGCGTTCGCGCCACATGCAATGCAATACTGCTGTGCAGCGATTGAATCTACTACTGTCACAATCGCAACGTAGGGTGGCGGCTCACCGTGCCGCTCGCGGACTGCGCGAAGGACATCAATGCCATCGTACCGAGGCAAGATCCAGTCCACGAGCACTGCATCGAAGCGTTCGCGCTCGATGAGCTCGAGCGCCCGCGCCCCATCGAGCGCAATCTCGACACTCCATCCTTTCCGCTCGAGCACAGTGCGAAGGTACGTTGCAGTGACAGGGTTATCCTCTGCCACAAGAATTCGCATGGCACTCCATTGCTACTGTTCACCACCGCAGCACCACTGCTGCTATGGAAGCGCACGACGGGGACGCCCGATGGCATAGTATTCGAAACCACGCCGGTGCATCTCGCTGGGGTCCCAGAGGTTACGCCCGTCAAAAATAACACTGCCGTTGAGCAGTGCTTTGAGCTGCTCCCAGTCCGGCGAGCGGAATTCCGCCCACTCGGTCGCCAGCACGAGTGCATCGGCACCAGAAGCTGCTGCGTACATATCAGGGGCGTATTCAATCGCATCGCCCAGGACTTGGCGCGAGGTCTCCATCGCTTCTGGGTCGTAGGCAGCGACACTCGCACCATCGGCCAAGAGCAGTCGAATGAGTGCGTGCGCGGGCGCTTCCCGCACATCATCGGTGTTTGGTTTGAATGCCAGTCCCCAGAGCGCGATACGTCGCCCGCGGACGCTGCCGCCAAACCGCGTTTTGATGGTCGCAGCAAACCGCTCGAGCTGCTCGCGATTGATAGCAGCAGTCAACTCAACCAGACGCAACGGTGCACCAACTTCCCGCGCAGAGTGGGCGAGCGCACGAATGTCCTTCGGCAGACAGCTCCCACCGAAGCCAAGGCCGGGATGCAAGTAACGCCGCCCAATCCGCGGATCGAAGCTCATACCAATGCGAACGTGCTCGATGTCGGCACCGACCGCCTCGCAGTAGCGGCTCAGCTCGTTCATGAACGAAATGCGGAGTGCAAGGAATGCATTCGCTGCGTACTTGGCAACTTCTGCACTGCGCTCATCCATCACCAAGAGTGGGCGGTCGTACTCATTGACAAACGGTCGGTAAAGCTCGCTGAGCACTGCCACCACCTCCGGATCGGAGCTGCCGATAATCACTCGCTCCGGTTGGAGCGTCTCGCGGACGGCATTTCCTTCGCTCAAGAATTCAGGGTTGCTGGCAACGCGGATGTCACTACCAGGCGCAACCTCGGCGACAACGCGCCGAACTTTTTCTGCTGTCCCAACCGGGACAGTGCTTCGCGTCACAAGAATTCTGCGCTCGGCGATTGACTCTTGGTCAATGATCGTCGCAATCTGGCGCGCTGTTTCGAGAACGTACCGGAGGTCTGCAGAACCATCCTCGTCTGGTGGTGTCGGCAGGCACAGGAAGATCACCGCTGCATTGCGGACTGCACGGGGAAGATCGTCGGTAAAGTGGAGTCGGCCTTCGTGGAGGTTGCGCTGGAGCATTGGCTCTAAGCCTGGCTCGTAGATCGTGCTTTCGCCACGCTCTAAGCGCGCGAGTTTGTCGCGATCGACATCAACGCACCAGACGGTATTGCCTTGCTCGGCAAAGCAAACGCCCGAGACAAGACCGACGTAGCCGGTTCCGATGACTGCAAGATTCAATGGCATGTGCTCGCTCCTTATGGCAATGCGACGTTGCCACTACCGCCGTAGCCCATTGGGTCCAGAGCCAACGGGTGCTGTAGCGCTCCAAAGCGGACTCGGTAACAGTGGTGGCTTGGGGTAGCCATCCTCCAACGGACGAATCTCGAGATCCTCAATGAGCACATCCGGCGAGGCGATCGTTGCAACGACATACTGCGCTCCGCCTGTGCGATATGGGGAAATCACCGAGGGCGCCAGAAGGTTATGGACGTAAAGCGACTGCCCAACAGCAACGACATCCCGGAAAACTTGGTACCCCCCAGGCGCAAGGAGCGCGCCGCGCACTAGTTCACGCCGGCCGTCCCGCCAGACGCGTTCGACCAGCAGTGCAGGGATCTGCCCCTCACCGCCTGAAGGGAACGTCCCGCTCGTCTGCTGATAGACGGCCGTGTAGAGGAGATTCTGATTGAGCACCTCGCGCACGATGTAGCCGTAGGGCAGATCTCGTCGCTTGAGCATGTGCTGCATCTTCTCCAGCAGTGCGCGCTGTGAAAGGCTGCGACTGCGATCCTCTGAGCGGAGGATGAGCACATCGTACATCGCTCCTCCACCACGCGAACGCCCGTTCGAGGTGCGGATGCGCCGCGTTGGTACGCGGCTGCTGAGCAAGGTTTCCAAGTAGCCGCGCCGCACCAACACAAGTGGCTCAGGCTCGATTCCTTCATCGTCAATCCGATATGCACCCGCCACCGGAGTTCTGCCAATCGTTGTGCGTTGCGGCGCACTTTCGACCGAGAGGAACTCTGCCATGACCCGCGCACCGAGTTTGTTCTGCAGTGCCCCGAAGCGATTCTGCTCCTGGACTCCTTGTTCGGCAAGTTGCGGCCGCTGCGCTACCAGGTTCGGTGCAAATACCTGAGCAAAGAGCTCCGCTGCAGCTTGCCCAACAAAGAGCACCGGCCCCGAATACGGCTCCGAAACCACAGGCGCTGCAGCCACCTGCCGCAGGTGCTCTAAGACACCACGCATTGCCTGAGCGAGCGAATCCCACGACGGGAGCTCGTCGAGCGTTCGAGCATAGGCTGCATAGGTCTGTGCCAGCGGCATGCCATCGGGAGCCTGGGTTGTTGCAACAATTTCGATGCCCACTTGGCGATGGAGCTTCGTCATCTGGCGTCCTTCGCTGTTGACGTAGAGAACAAGCTCTGGGATGTGCTCGAACGTTATCGTTGCAGTTTGGATTTCGGGGTAGTCCCGCGCAAGCGCGGAAATGCTGCGAAGCTGCCTGCAGACAGCTGCAAGATCAACGTGCGGAATGTCCGCAGCAGTATCGGCCAGCGTCTGTGGCGGCAGCAGCACAAAGTCAGGTGTCGTATCCTGCTGGATGCGGTTTTTGAGCACGGCTTCTTTCTTGGCGTACTGCTCGACAGCGGCCTTGTAGGCTGCATCGGTCGCAAGCCATGCTTGGTGCCGCATTCGCGCGTAGCTTGGCTCGAGTGGTACTGGGCGATTTCGGTAGGTTTCGTCGTCGTCACCTCCGAAAAACAGCAGCGCTGCATCGAAGAAGTTCGTGTTATCGCGCTCGGGAGAGCCCACGCGGATCCCAACTGTCAGCCGTGCAGATGCAGTCTGCCCGCTATCGAGTGTACCGCCGAGCGAGACCTTCGCTCGCGCTGACCAGCGATAGCGGAACGTGTACTCCAGGTAGTACGGCTTCTTGAGGGATTCGATCGAGAGACTATCCATCGAGCGCCGAAGCTCATCCTGGAGTGCACGCCGGACCTGGCCAATCCACGGTGGCATCACAGCCAACGCAGTACTGAGTGCTCCAACAGCAAACGTTGCAAGGATCCGAAACACTCTCTGCATCGCGCCGGCTCTCATGGCGATTCATGCTCGAATGTACTTACCGGTGGAGGGAGCAACGGCGGCTTCGATTGGGACTTTGCTTTCTTCTGCAGCTCGATGTTCGACACCAGCAACGCCGGCGAACACGCTGAGACTGGCACATTGCCCGATTCTGCGCCGCAGATCCCGTTGAACACGCCGATTTCCTCCGAGGCTGCGATGATGTTCGCAAAGGTTGCCAGTGGCGTACCGATAAAATCCACTCCGCGGACGAGCTCATCCGGCCTGCCATCGGCGTACACCTTGTACACCACCAGTGGCTGAACGGTGAATGCATTGGGAATGCCACGGCTGGTGAACGTAAAGCCACCGGCGATGTCGTCGAAGTACAGCCCAAACGGCTTTCCTTGCTTGCGGCACTCCGCGCGAAGAAGCGCGCGCAACGAATCGAAGGGAACGCGTTGATGCGCAACAACGATCAGGTTCGACTGGCGTGCTACTGGCGCATAGCCTGCTTGTTTTCGCCCATGGCCGTTCGACGTAGGGAACCCTTCGATCGGGGAACGACACATCAGAAACTGGCGGAAGATGCCACGCTCGACGCTCACAACACGTTCGGCAGGAACGCCTTCGTCATCGTAGCGATAGCTTCCGGCAAGCTCAACTCCAGCATACGAGCGGAGCGTTGGATCGAAGACCACATCGAGGAACGGCGGTAAGAGTTGCTTGCCGACAAACGGCTTGAGCGTTTGACTCGATGTTGGATCCTTGATGCGATGACCTTCGGCGCGGTGACCAAAAATTTCGTGGAAGAAGACCCCTGCAGCTCGCCCCGAGAGCATCGCAGGGCCAACGTAGGTTTCGAGCACTGGTGCAGTGCGGAGTTGCTCAAGAAGCGCCACCGTTTGTCGGACGTCGGATTCGAGCGAATCGAGCGTCGGCAGTCCTTCGGCACTGCGCGATAGGTACGTTCGGTATAGCGGCAGGGTCATTCCATCGTCAGCTTTTGTGCGGGCAACGATCGTGATGCGCCAGAGCGGCTCGGTGGTAACGATCGTACTCCCATCGCTGGCAACCAGGTATTTCCGGAGCATCGTTGCTTGCAGGCTTACCTGACTGGCCAGCACGTGTGGCTGGCTCGCCAGTAACGCAGAAAGTCGCCGCAACCGTGGCGCCCACACAGCAGTATCGCACTTGAACGGCAGCGGTGGTTCGATGAAATGCTGGGGCGGATATGGAGTGAAATCAGCCGAAGTGTCTTCTTCACGAACTTTGACCGCGCGGTTGGTCAAGACTTTCTCGTAGCGTTCTACTGCTGCTTTGTAGGTGCGGTCGGTCGCTTGCCAGATGACCTGCCGTAGCGCGAGCGTATCTCCGTCGAAGGGAAGTTCCACCGAACCTTGCCCACGCCCGAATTGGATTCCGCTCGAACCGCGGAGGATGTGCGTATTATCGAGCGTGTAATCGCCAACGCGGACGCTGACATCGAGCAACCGTTGCCGTCCGATTGTGGCACTCACGAGTGCGCCACTGGTAGCGCTCAAGGAGACTCCCTGCTGATCGTACACCCAGTAGGCGATGTAGTATGCAGGGCGTTCCGCTGTGCGGAGGGTTTCAGTCCAGCGGGCAAGCTCCTGTTGAAGTGCGGAGAGAACAGCATCGGTAGTGTCGCTACCTGCGCTGGCTTGGACAAGCACGACACTGAGAAGGAGGAAAGAGAGTCGGCACCGGTGGAGAATGCTGCGCAGAACCGCACACCCACGTCCTGCATGGGGGGTAGCTGCTGCCTTCGACAGTGCAGGAGCGCTGCTCACTCTTGGCTGATCACCCAGATTTTGAGGGTGCCGACGATGTCCTGGAAGAGCCGCACCTTGACTTCGTAGATGCCGAGTGTTTTGATTGGTTCTTCGATGATGATCGAGCGGCGATCGATCGAAAAGCCGCGGAGAGCAAGTTCATCAGCGATCATCTGTGGAGTAACCGAGCCGAAGAGCTTTCCTTCCTCGCCGACCCGCATGGGAATTGAAATCTGCAGCTCGGCAAGTTGAGCAGCAGTAAGCTCAGCTTGCTCACGCAGGCGCTGCTGCTTGCGCTCGTAGTGCTTGCGTTCGAACTCGATGCGCTTGAGCGCTGACGGCGAGGCGTAGTATGCCAGCTGGCGCGGGATGAGGTAGTTGCGCGCGTAGCCGTCCCGCACTTCGACGACATCGCCGATCGAGCCCAGTTGGGGGATGTTCTCGCGGAGAATGACTTTCATGGGAAAACGTGCGCTAGTGTGGTTACTCTTGTGTTGCCTGTTCCGCTGTGGATTTCTCTGCCGAAACTTCAGTTGGCTGTTCGGCAGGTGCAGCCATGCGCTGCTTGCGATACTCGATGAGGCGCTCGGAAAGTTGGATCGTCAGGTGGCGGAGGACGCTATCATCGAGGATCAAGTAACGCTCAATGACAGGAATCGAGCTCGGCGGCGCCTCGAAGATGCAGTGGACGTAGTACCCGTTGTACTTTTTCTTGATGGGGTATGCCATTCGCCGCCGTCCCCAGCGATTGAGTTCTCGAATGGTGCCGCCATGCTGGACGATGTACTCACTGATGCGGGCAATGGATTCCTCGATCTCCGCATCCTCGAGCGCGGCATTGACGATGTACGTAGTTTCGTACAACCTGCGTGTGCTCATGTGGAGCTCCTATGGATAGTAGAACGCATGTTCAACTAGTCAACGCTCATCAGGAGCGCTGACAGGATGGGCTGCAAAAATACGGTACGCTGCCCTTGGTGGGCTGAACAACACTCCAAGGCTGCCGTAGCTTTGCAGTGCGTATGACGTTGCAGCATTATGGTACGATGAACACACCACCGATCGAAACATTCCCCAATCCTGCACCCAATCGCCGCTACGTAATCACGCACGTCAACCCAGAGTTTACGTCCGTCTGCCCCAAAACAGGCCTGCCGGACTTTGGGACCGTGACGATTCGCTACATCCCGCGCGAGCGATGCATCGAACTCAAATCGCTCAAGTACTACTACCTCAGCTACCGCAACGAAGGGATCTTCTACGAAGCGGTAACCAACAAAATTCTCGACGACCTGGTCGCAGCCTGCGACCCCGAAGAAATGACCGTCACCACCGAGTGGCGCACGCGTGGCGGGATTCACTCGATCATCGAAGCCAGTTACCATCGTAGCCAGCAGCAATGAACACTGTCCGCATCGCAAAAGAATTTCGCTGGGAAATGGGACACCGCCTTCCACTTCACAGCGGCCAGTGCAGTAACATCCACGGCCATTCCTACCGCCTCCGGATCACTCTCGACGGCATCCCAGACGCAAGCGGAATGGTGATGGACTTCTACGAGCTGGCAACTCTTGCCCAGCCAATCGTTGACATGCTGGACCACGCATTCCTCTGCTCGAGCGATGACGAGACAATGCAGCGCTTCTTCCGCGACCATCCAGAATTCAAAGTCGTCACTGTCCCGTTTCCGACAACGGTTGAAAACATTTGCCGCTGGATCGCTGAGCATCTTGCCCACCAACTCCGCCGCTACCCGAACATCACACAGTTGCGTGTGCGTCTCCACGAGACTGCCACTGCGTTTGCTGAATGCGAAGTTCCACTTTCCACCACTCCGACCGCACCATGAGCGTTCGCGTGCGTTTTGCACCCTCTCCAACTGGGTATCTTCACATCGGCGGCCTCCGAACAGCGCTCTACAACTTTCTCTTCGCTCGTCACCACGGCGGGCGTTTCGTTCTCCGCATCGAGGATACTGACCGTACGCGCTACGTCCCGGGATCCGTCGAGGACATCATGGAATCACTCCGATGGGCAGGCATCGAACCGGATGAATCACCACTCCACGGTGGAGAGTTCGGCCCTTACGTGCAGAGCGAACGCACGGAAATCTATCGCCAGCACGCACAGCAACTTCTCGAACGCCAAACCGCATACTACGCATTCGATACCCCAGAGGAGCTCGAGCGCATGCGCGAGCGGCAGCAGGCTGCCGGCATTGCACCACACTATGACCGCAGCTCGATGCGGAACCAATTCACGCTCGGCCCGGAGGAAACGCGCCGTCTCCTTGCAGCAGGCGAGCCAGCAACGATCCGGCTCAAGGTCCCACTCCACGGCGAGGTCAAGTTCGACGACCGCATTCGTGGCACCATCGTTGTGCCATGCAAAGACATTGACGACCAAGTGCTCCTCAAGAGCGATGGCTACCCCACCTACCACTTGGCAAACGTCGTCGACGACCACTTGATGGGCATCACCCACGTCATCCGCGGCGAAGAGTGGCTGCCTTCGACTCCCAAGCACATCTTGCTCTACCAGGCATTTGGGTGGGAACCACCCGAATTTGCGCATCTACCACTCTTGCTCAATCCCGATCGTTCCAAGCTTAGTAAACGGCATGGCGACGTCGCGGTCCGCGATTACATCGCCAAAGGCTACTTCCCCGAAGCAATTGTGAACTTCATCGCTCTCTTAGGGTGGAACCCAAGCGGCGATCGGGAACTGTACACCATGGAAGAACTCATCGCAGCCTTCTCGCTCGAACGTGTCAACAAAGCGGGCGCTGTCTTCGATCTTGCCAAGCTCGACTGGATGAACGCTCAATACCTCAAACAACGCGTCGAACGCGACCTCCCCGGGCTTGTTGCCCAGTTGCGGCCCGTTCTTGCCCAGCGAGGCTGGAACCCCGACGATGAGTACATCGGGCGCGTGATCGTCTTGCTCCACGAGCGCGTCCATCGGCTGCCAGAGATTGCCGAGTTCGGCGCCTACATGTTCACGCTGCCTGACTACGACGAAGAGTTCTTCCGCAGTACGTGGGATGAGTCTGCTCCGGACACACTCGAACAGCTCAAACGCGTCATTGAGGCTACTGAGCCATTTACCGCAGCAGCGCTCCACGAGCAGATGAACCGCTACAGCCGCGAACGCAACATTCCATTCCGCCAGATCGGAACGCTGCTTCGGCTGGCAATCACTGGAAAACGCGTGGGTGCTGGGATGATGGACACGATGGCACTCCTTGGCAAAGCAGAGGTGCTTCGGCGAATCGAGTTGTTCCTTGCATGGAGCACGCGCCATGCGCCTGGCGATTAGCATTGCTGCAGTAGTCTTTGCTGCTTGTGCGAGCACGTCACCACCGCCTTGCACCCTCCCACCAGGGCATGTCATTCGCTGGGGGACGTGGCTCGACTCGCTCGGGCGTCTCGAAGGCTACCAGCTTGCGTGGAACGGCACAGTGAGCCGCTACCAGCAGAGCATCCACAGTGGCCAGCTCCGTATCCTTGATACTCTCGACGTCCGCATCGAACCGCAAACGCACTGCGCCGTGGCGACCGATCTTCGGAATGCATTCGTGCAGCACCAGACTTACGTCGTCATCGGGCCGGTTTCGCACTACGTCGAGCTGACAACACCGACTGCAACAGCCCGCGCCGTCTGGGATGCGCGGTTCGAAACATACGGGAGCCGTCACTTCCGTGCTATTTTTCGGTGGTTGAATCACTTGGTCGGGAACGATGAAGCTGCTCATCGCTGATGACCACAAGGATTACTGCGCCTCGCTGCGCGAATCCTTCTCGCAGCAGGGCTGGAGCGCACTCGTCGCGCACACAACCGACGAGGCACTCGCAACAGTTGAACGCCATGCGCGCGAACTCGACTTGGTTTTGCTCGACATCGAGTTCGACGGGGAACAGCGCACGGGGATGGATGTGCTCGAAATCATCCGTCGGCGCTTTCCGCACCTACCTGTTGTGATGATCAGTGGCAGAGGGACACTCGAAAGCGCCGTCCGCGCAATCAAGCTCGGTGCTGAAAACTTCATTGACAAGGCGACACTCAGCAATGAACGGCTGCTCGAGGTTGTCCGCCAAGCTGCCGGCAGCGCATCCACTAACGGCACTGATACGGAAGCTGCGCTTAGCTTTCTCCGAACACACGGCATCATCGCACAATCACCGATCATGGCCGAGCTGGCGCAAAAGATTCTCCGTATCGCGCGATCACAACTGAACGTCCTCATTACCGGTGAGACTGGCACAGGCAAACGTCTTGTGGCGCAAGCAATTCACGCCGCTAGCCCGCGGAAGAACTATCCATTCGTCACCGTGGACATTCCCAACATTCCACACGACCTTTTCCAAAGCGAAATGTTCGGGCACGTCCGCGGTGCATTCACCGGCGCTGCACAAGATAAACGCGGATTCTTCCATGCGGCCAATCGCGGGACGCTCTTCTTGGATGAAATCGGCGACTTAGCGTATGACATGCAATCGAGCCTGCTCATCCCAATCGAGGAGAAAACCTTCCACCGCGTCGGCAGCAACGAGGTAGAAACTGTTGACATCCGCTTCATCTCCGCAACAGACCGTGACCTGGCAGCCGCAACCAGGCAGGGTCTCTTCCGCGAGCAGCTCTACTACCGCTTGCGCGAAACAGAAATCGTCCTCCCGCCTCTCCGCGAGCGACGGGAGGACATTCCCCTCATCGCCCAGCATACCCTTGCACAACTCAACGAATCAGCCTTCGTACCCAAGACACTGACACCAGCAGCACTGAGCTTGCTTCAGGCACAGCAGTGGCCGGGAAACGTCCGCCAACTCATCAGCGTCCTCAAGGAGAGCTTCATGAACGCCGGAGATGGTGAATACATCGAAGAACGCCACGTTGCCGATGCCTTGCAATCTGGATACCGCATCACCACGCCTCGTTCTGCAGATTCACTCGGCATGATCAAAGCTAATGCCGAAAAGTCTGCAATCGAAGAAGCACTCGCAACAGCCAAAGGGAATGTCACCAGAGCCGCAGCACTGCTCGGTGTCAGCCGAGAAACGATCTACAACCATTGCCGACGCTTCGGCATTGATCCCAAGCAGTACCGACAACAGTAGCGCACCCAGTCTATCGTGTCACCCAGAGAACGTCGGGCACACCGAGCTGGTGGTTGACCATCCGCGCTGCAACGAAGAGGAAGTCCGAGCAGCGATTCAAGAACGGCACGACAGCAACCCCAATGTCCTCCTGTTCGGCAAGCTCAGTTGCACGCCGCTCGGCTCGGCGGCATACTGTTCGCGCCTGGTGCAGCAATGCGGCAGGCATGCTGCCAGTCGGCAGAATGAAGTTTTTCAGTGGAGGAAGCTCTTCTTCCCAGCGATCGATCCAGCCCTCGAGCCACTCGATATCGGACGAGGCAATCCGCGGAACTTCCCAGCGGGGGGGCGGCTCCAGCGGCGTTGCTAAATCGCTGCCAAGCGCAAAAAGACGACAGCTCAGCTCGAGCAAGATTGCTCGTATCTGCTCGGGCATGCGCTCGTGTGCAATTGCAGTACCAAGCACGCTGTTGAGCTCATCAACGGTGCCGTAGCACTCGATGCGGAGGGCATGCTTAGGAACACGTTGCCCCCCGAAGAGCGCAGTTGTGCCGCGGTCGCCGGTTTTGGTGTAGATGCGCACTGCCATGGTTAGGCTCGCTCGTAGGGTGCCACAAATCGCTCGATGAATTCCTGCACGACCGGATCCGACGATTGCCGAAATGCTTCGACGCTCCCGCTGAACCACACCACGCCGTCGTGGAGCATCGCAACGCTATCGGCGACGTTGAACACCGAGAACATATCGTGCGTGATGACAACACTCGTCACTCCTAGCCGCATCTGAAGGTCCTTGATGAGGCGGTCAATCTGCTCAGACGTGACCGGATCGAGTCCTGTCGAAGGTTCGTCGTAGAGGATGTACTCTGGTCTGCCAACGAGTGCGCGTGCGACACCGACGCGCTTGCGCATGCCTCCGGAAAGATCCGACGGTTTCTTTGCGCACAGGAGAGCATACTCACGCTCGTGCGCCTCGATACCGACTTCCTCCGGCGATGGCACAAGCCCGACTGCTTGCAGAACACGGCGAGCTTCGGCGTCGAGAACATCGAATCGGCGTTCACCGTGCTCGTAGAGACCGATGACGACATTTTCCCAGACGGTCAGCGAGTCGAAGAGTGCTGCACCCTGGAAAACAAAGCCGATTCTACGGCGAACGGTGTAGAGCGCATGCTGGGGCAGCCCTCCGATCGGGGTTCCATCAATCCGTACCATTCCCCGATCCGGTCGGAGCAGCCCGACGATGATCTTGAGCAGCACACTTTTGCCGCAACCGGATTTGCCGACGATGCAGGTGGTTTGGCCGTCGGGGATTTGGAGTGATACTCCGCGGAGGACCTGCTTGGGGCCGAACGCTTTGTAGACGTCCTCGATGACAATCATCGCCTATGCAGCAGAGAGTCGGTGGCGAATAGACTCGACCGTCGGTGCAGGAATCGCAGCGATGAGCTGGCGCGTGTACTCTTGCTGCGGCGCACGATAGAGCTCGTCGGCATCTTGGAGTTCGACGATGCGCCCGGCGTTCATGACTGCGATACGATCGCTGATGAACTTGACGACGCTCAAGTCGTGCGAGATGAAGATGTACGTCAGCCCAAGCTCCTCGCGGAGCTTGACGAGCAGATTGAGCACTTGCGCTTGGATGCTCACATCGAGCGCGGAAACCGACTCATCGCAGATGAGCAGCTTCGGCTCTAAGGCTAATGCGCGTGCAATACAAATGCGCTGCCGCTGACCGCCACTGAACTCGTGCGGGTAGTTGTGGTAGTGCTCCCGCTGCAACCCAACTTTGACCAGCAGCTCTTCGATGTACTCCCGGCGCTCGGCATCGCTCGAGAAGCGGCCGTGAACCTTGAGCACTTCCATGATCGCGCTCCCAACCGTCAGACGCGGATTGAGCGACGAGTACGGATCCTGGAAGATGATCTGCATGTTCCGACGCAGCGCTTTGAGCTCCGAGCGGCCAAGCTGGGTTACATCGTGCCCATCGAAGAAAATGCGGCCACCTGTCGGCTCGACCAGTCGCAAAATGGCACGTCCAGTAGTAGTCTTCCCGCAGCCGCTTTCACCGACCAAGCCGAGCGTCTCGCCCTGTCGAACAGTGAAACTAACGCCATCAACAGCCTTGACCCACCCCGATACACGGCTGAACAGCCCAGTCCGAATCGGAAAGTGCACGCGCAGGTCTTCGACACGGAGCAACTCTGGGCGATTGTCAAGCTCTACGCGACGCTGCGCACGCTCTTCGGGCGACTCAGCACGCAGAGCGATAATTTCCCCCAAGCTTCCGCTCGACCGTTCGACAATCGTGCCATCAGGGCGCTCTTCCATGAAATCGTACACCGTCGGCAGAAGGCGCATGCGCACATCAAGCCGCGGACGGCACGCCAGTAGCCCTTTCGTGTATGGATGCTGGGGACGCTCGAAGATCTCGAGCACACTTCCTTGTTCGACGATGCGCCCACGGTACATGACGATAACGTAATCGGCAATCTCTGCGATCACGCCCAGGTCGTGCGTAATGAAGAGCACGCTCATCTGGTGTTGCTGCTGCAGGTGGCCGATCAGCTCCAGGATTGCTGCTTGCACGGTAACATCGAGCGCCGTCGTCGGCTCGTCGGCGATAAGCAGATCGGGGTTGCATGCCATTGCCATCGCAATCATCACCCGTTGCTTCTGCCCGCCCGAGAGCTGATGCGGATATTGGTCGAGGATAATTTCCGGACGGGGAAGCTGGACTTCACGAAAAAGTTGGACCACGCGTTCGCGCGCATCCTGGCGGCTCATCCCCAAGTGCAACTGCAACGCCTCAGCAACTTGGTCCCCACACCGAAACACCGGATTGAGCGAAGTCATCGGCTCCTGGAAGATCATCCCTATGCGATTGCCACGGTAGTGGCGCATCTGCTCTTCCGGCAATGAGAGCAAATCCACCTGCGTTCCGTCCGGTTCGGTGAGCAAAATCGAGCCGCTGACGATTTTCCCTGGTGGACTTGGGATCAAGCGCATGATAGAGAGCGCTGTAACGGACTTTCCTGACCCCGACTCTCCGACGATCCCGACGGTCTTGCCACGCGGAATCTCGAACGAGACACCATCAACAGCGCGGACGACGCGCTCCTCGGTGCGGAACTCAGTGACAAGATGCTCGATGCGAAGCAGCGGTGCCATACGTACCTTGTGGTGCATACTCAACGTGCTGCCAAAATACACCACTCCTACCGCAGAGAGCGGCGATTGCGGATGTAATCAACGACAAGCAGTTTCCCCAGTTGGTCGAGGTCGCTATAGAATGCTCGGCCACGGTTTGCTTTAGTGAGTTCCTCGACGAAGCTTCGCAAGTACGGGTCGCTGGCGATCATGAAGGTGCTGATCGTGATGCCATCGCGGCGGCAGGCGACTGCTTCGTCGAGTGTTTTGTTGACGATGCGTGGATCGAGCCCAAACGGGTTCTTGTAGAGCCTGCCGCTTTCGTCGAAGATTGCTGATGGCTTGCCATCGGTGATCAGGAAAATTTGCTTGTTGGCGCTCCGTGCGCGGCGGAGCAGCTGCCGGCTCAAGCGCAGCGCATCGCGTGTGTTCGTATGGAACGGACCGACGCTGACGAACGGAACCAACCGCCGCTCGATGCGGCGCGCCTCATCGCCGAAGACGATGACCTCCAGCTGGTCTTTGGGGTACTTCGTGGCGATAAGTTCAATGAGCGCAAGCGCAACTTGTTTTGCAGGCGTGATGCGGTCCTCGCCGTAGAGCACCATCGAGTGGGAGATGTCAATTGCAAGCACTGTTGCACAGGAGGTCGCGTGCTCGGTTTCGTGGACGCTGATGTCTTCCTCGTGGAGGGGAAAGCGCTCGAGCGTGCTATCGCGGAGGAGGACGTTATGGAACGTTTCACCAAGGTCAATGAGCGTCGTCGAGTCGCCGAAAATGTAGGGGCGCGTTTCAGGAAGTGGTTCGCTCCCTTCGCCGCTGTGCGGGACTTCGTGGTTGCCCAGTTCCCCTTTCTTGAGCGAGCGAAAGATTTCGCCGAGTGCGTCGGTGCGGATCAGCCGTTCAGTTTTCGGTGTGGGGCGAAGCTTGCCATCGCGCTCTTCGAGCAGACCTTCGGCGATCAAGAGTTCGATGTAATCATCCATCGTCATATCGCCGAGCACGCCGTAGCGCTCATCGAGCAGCTCGACCAGCCGCAGTGCATCCTCGACATCCATATCCACCTTGAGCAGGACGATGCGAAACAGCTGCAGCAAGCGCTCGAGCGCTTGCTCTGCAGTTTCAGCGCGCTCATGCCAGCGCAAGTAGCGAATCGCAAACATCAGAGCATGTACTTGCTAAGATCAACATCCTGCGTGACGCGGTCGAGTTTAGTGCGAACATACGCAGCGTCAATCGTAAAGCGTCGCTCAGTGAGAGCATCGGGAGCATCGAAGAGAAGCTCATCAAGGAGCGTCGTCAAAATCGTATGCAGCCGCCGCGCACCAATGTTCGACACTGTTTCGTTGACTCTCGCAGCGATGGCGGCAATTTCCGCGATCGCATCGGGCAGAATCTCCAGCTCGACTCCTTCGGTCGCAAGCAGTGCTTGGTACTGCTTGATGAGCGCATTCTCCGGAAGCGTCAGAATCTGCACGAAATCTTGCTCCGAAAGCGAGTGAAGTTCAACACGGATTGGAAATCGCCCTTGCAGCTCAGGAATCAAGTCCGACGGCTTGCTCACATGGAACGCGCCCGAAGCGATAAAGAGCACGTGGTCGGTGCGAAGTGGACCGTACTTTGTGTTGACAGTCGAGCCTTCGACGATCGGGAGCAAATCTCGCTGGACGCCTTCGCGGGAGACATCCGGACCGGCAGACTGCCCACGCGAGGCAATTTTATCAATCTCGTCAATGAAGACGATGCCCATGGTCTCGGCGCGTGCAAGTGCTTCACGGACGACTGCATCCATATCGAGGAGCTTTTCGGCTTCCTCTTGCTCAAACAGCGCACGCGCTTCGGCAACGGTGACTTTGCGTCGCTTGGTCGTTTTGGGTAAGAACTTGCCGAGCATGTCTTGCAGGTTGATGCCGAGATCATCGAGTCCGATGGGGCCCATCACCTGCATCATCGGCATTGAAGGAGCAGCAACCTCGATTTCGATAAGGTGGCTGTCGAGTTCTCCGTTGCTGAGCCGGTAGCGCATCTGTGCTCGCCGTTCAGTGTACGCATCACCGCCTGCAACCGAGCTTAGATCGAACGAGACGCCGCTCGGAGGCGGGGGTACCAAAATGTTCAGCAGACGCTCTTCTGCTGCGGAAGCAGCTTCTCGGCGCTTTTCAGCGGTTTTCTCCTGCCGAACCATCGCAACAGCCGTCTCAGCAAGATCGCGGATCATGCTCTCGACGTCGCGGCCGACATAGCCAACCTCGGTGAATTTCGTTGCCTCGACTTTGACAAACGGCGCGCCCGCCAGCCGTGCAAGTCGGCGTGCGAGCTCGGTCTTCCCAACTCCCGTCGGACCGATCAAGATGATGTTGTTTGGCATGATCTCATCGCGGAGCGGTGGAGGAACTTGCTGCCGACGCCAGCGATTGCGCAGCGCAATCGCCAGTGCACGTTTGGCTTCCTGCTGACCGATGATGTACTTGTCGAGCTCGGCAACGATCTGTCGTGGGGCAAGGATTGATGGCTGCATCGTCATGGCAATTCTTCGATCGTGAAATGGTTGTTGGTGTAGACGCAAATCTCGGCAGCAATCCGGAGCGATTCCTCCACGATCTGCCGGGCATCCAGCGGTGTATGACGAATCAGTGCCCGTGCTGCTGCACGCGCATAGTTCCCGCCAGAGCCGATCGCAACGATGTTATCATCGGGGACGATGACATCGCCATTGCCGCTGATGAGCACCATTTCCGTGCGTGTTGCCGCAACGAGCATCGCCTCCAGCCGCCGCAGGTAGCGATCGGTCCTCCAGGCTTTCGCAAGCTCGACGGCGCTACGAACGAGATTCCCACGGTGCGCACCAAGCTGCTCTTCGAACCGCTCCAAGAGCGTGAATGCATCCGCAGTCGCACCAGCAAAACCTGCGAGGACGGAATCATTGTAGAGACGCCGCACTTTCCGCGCTGTGCTTTTGAGCACGGTCGCCTCTAGCGAAACCTGGCCGTCGCTACCAATGCACGCTCGACCATCGCGGATGACTGCAACAACAGTCGTTCCATGCAGCAAGAGTGAACTCATCGGTTCCATGCACGAAGAAGAACAACAAACACCGGCAGCGAAACAGCAGCCAACGCAGCAAGCAGCAGCCCAGTACGCTGCTGCCCACGCATGAAGGATTCGGCAGAACGCCAGATGAACGAGAGCGTAAAAATCCCAACTGCAGTCACAAGTGCAGGGCGACTCCAAAACACACGCCGACGGAAAAGACCGCTCAGCACAACAAGAAGCGCTCCGCCGCCAACACCGCCGACAAGTGCGATCGGTGCATGGCTAGTTCCAAGTGCGTACGATGCAACACCAGCAACCACAAGGATTGCCGCGTAGCAACGCACAATCCACTGCACAGCTGCAGAACTCATTGGCGCTTTTCCGCAACGATGACACCATCTCGCAAAAAGAGTATCCGATCGGCTGCGGACGCAATCTCTGCGCTATGCGTTGCGACAAGCAATGTAAGCTGATGCTCGCGTCGGAGTGTCGCGATGAGCGATAGCAGCCGCTCGGTATTCTGCGAGTCGAGATTGCCCGTCGGCTCGTCAGCCAGGAGGAGACGCGGTCGGATCACCAGCGCCCGTGCAAGCGCAACACGCTGCTGTTCGCCACCGGAAAGCTCCGCAGGCAGATGCCGAAGACGATGTCCCAACCCAACTGCCTCGAGCATCGCACGTGCAGCATCCTGCGCCTCGTTCCGTCGCTCGCCACGCACGAGGAGCGGTAGCATCACATTTTCGAGTGCAGTGAACTCAGCCAGTAAATGGTGGAACTGGAAGACGAAACCAATCTCGAACGATCGCAGCCGCGTTCGGGCAGATTCATCGAGCCTTGATAGTGCACGCGGCGGTCCCCCATCGAAGCAGTAGTACACCTCCCCTGCATCGGGACTATCGAGTCCGCCGAGCAAATGCAGCAACGTACTTTTGCCCGCCCCGGATGGACCGACGAGCGCGACGTATTCACCACCGCTGATTGCCAACGAGATACCACGGAGCACGATCGTGTCGTTGGTCGAACGCAGCGAGTACGCTTTGTGGAGGTTTTCTGCTGAAAGAATTGTCACGCTCGTCCAAACGTAAATCGAACAAAATTACCGTCGGCTGTGCGATGAATCCTGTTTCGCTGCTTGGGCACTGCATGGAGCTCCTTGGGCAGATCGAGCGCTCGCGCGCTACTCCAGCGGATGTTCTCACCAGCAGCTACACGCGTGCTCGCAAGTATCTCGGCGCCAAAGAACGCCGTGCACTGTCGGAAATTGTCTTCGCAACGCTGCGCACCAAAAACGCTGCCGAGCATCTTACCCGCACGTACTTCGACGAAAGCGACCTTCCGCAACCATCCCAAGCGTTGGCAGCACTGATGGGTGCAATCGCCGCTATTGCGCCAGCGTGGGCATCGTTCAACCCGCAAGAAGTACTCGACCCAGCCGCAGGTACCGCCACCGATCCTGACCACGCACTGGCAGCACTCTACGCGCGAACACTCGGAACTGAGCTTCCTGCCGGCTGGGGAGATGCACTGCGGCGTATGCTCCCCAGCCTCGAATGCTCACCATGCAATCGTGCTCAACTTGCGCTGGCTGCGTGCCTGCCAGAATGGATCGTCGAGTCGCTCCGCACAGGCGGGATGCTTGAATCGGAAGTACTTGCTCTTGGGCGAGCGCTGCTGCGACCTGCGCCACTGGTCCTCCGCAGCGCAAGCCTTACGCAAACAAGAGAAGATCTTCTGGAGCAATTCGCCCGCGATGGTATCGCAGCACGTCCGACTCCGCTATCGCCGTCAGGAATCGTCATCGAGCAACGGACATACTTGCTCGACCACCCACTGTATCGCACCGGTGCAATCGAAGTGCAGGACGAAGGCAGCCAGCTCGTTGCATTCGCACTGGCTCCTGAAGAGGACTGGGACATCCTCGATGCGTGCGCTGGCGCCGGCGGAAAGACGTTGCACCTTGCGCAACTCCAACGTGATCGCGGGCACATTATCGCTTCCGATGCTGATCGGCGACGCCTTGAGCAACTCGCACGCCGACTCAAGCGACACCGCTATCGCTCGATTCACCTTGCAAATCTCGACGGTCATCGCTCGCTGCAACGCACCCAGTTCGATGCAGTCCTGCTCGACGTTCCCTGCACCGGGAGCGGGACTGTCCGCCGTGCACCGGAAATCAAGTGGCGGATCCACACGCGGCAGCTTGAACGCATCGTCGCCAAGCAGGAGCGTATCCTCGAGCAGTACCACGCCTACGTCCGCAGTGGCGGAGTGCTGCTCTACGCTACCTGCTCACTCCTTCCGGAGGAGAATCAGCGTGTCATCGAGCGGTTTTTGGCGCGCCACGCCGAGTTCGAGCCGGATCCACTTGCGCCAGCATTCGAACGGTATGGCATCGCACTTCCGCTCTCGGCCGACCAATGGCAGCTTCAACTGTTGCCACAACGTCACGGCACCGATGGGTTCTTCGTTGCACGATTACGACGGCGGTAAACCTGCACTCCGGGCAATGAGCAGGATTCCCCCACCGACGAGGATGCTCCGCACCGTGAATGCAACCAGACCACCGAGGAGGGTGTGCTTCCACGTGCAGCCCACCGCAAGGCAGACCATCACCCCTGCATGGAGCAGCGCGCCCAGATCGAGTTTTGCTGCAATCGAATAGTGCCGGATATCCGCGGTGGCTGGATCGAAGAGTACAGCAAGCGATGGCACAATGCCGATCGGTACCCCACTCCAATGAAGGAGCGTTACTGCAAGTTGCACAAGGCTTACAATCGGAAGTGGGACAACTGCACTGGTTGCTAACGCGCTCAGCGAAACATCTTTCCGAAGCACTCCGCGAATTGTAAGAGCACCGACGACTCCCCAAAGCAGCGCAGTGCCTACCCCACCGATGAAAAACGACGCGGTGAATACCCCAAGTGCGGAAAAGTCCTGCATTGCTGGTGGCTCGTATCCCATTCTGCGTGCAACGAGCGCGTTGAGCTCTGCATACTGCGCGTGCAAGGATGGAACCGACCAACTCAGCCACGCGGACACGACATCGAGCAGTGCGGCAATGAGCGCAGCTAGCACAGCAAGCTGCAACTGCTCGATGAACTGCAGCTGGCCAAGTGGAACGATACGCCCTTTGCTCAACTGGCGGAGCCAACCAAGCCATCCGCTACGCTCCATTGGATGCCTCCTGTGGCGGTGCCATAAAGCGCTCGCGATCATACGACTGCCCTTGGAGGAGGAGGTGATAGCTCTCGCACTCGAAAAGAAAACGTTTCCCAACTCCGCGTGCAAAGGGCGAGTCACGCTCCGCCATCCGCTCTGGATGCCATTGAACGGCGATCAGAAATCCGCGCGTACTCGGATCGGCCCATTCCACTGCTTCGACGATTCCATCAGGAGCACGTGCAGCAAGCGCAAGTCCTTCACCAAGCTGCTCGATTGCTTGATGGTGCGCGCTATTGACCTGACCTTCCCACGTGCGGAGCATGCGTCCCAACATTGTCCCCGCCTCGATGCTCACCGCATGCATGCTATCGCCCTGCGCAGTTTTCCCATGGGGAACATCACTGCCACGTTGATGGGGGATATCCACCACCAGCGTTCCGCCAAGTGCAACGTTGATGAGCTGCGCACCGCGACAGATACCGAGGATCGGCATCGTAGCGGTGCGTGCGATTTCGAAGAGTGCAAGCTCGAAGTCGTCCCGCTCACGCTCGATGCCCTGGCAAAGCTGGCGCATTGCGTCTGCACCATACAAGGCTGGATCGAGATCCGCACCACCAGTGAAGACGATCCCCGCGCACTCTGCAAGCTCGCTGCGTGCACGGGAAAGATCGTAGCCGTCGCGCGCAAGGTCGAGCACCTCGAGATCTGGGCGAATGCTTTCTAACCACGAGCGATACAAGGCATACTTGGCACTGCCACTGCCTTTCGAAAGTGCAATTTTCATTGGTGCCGCTTCCGGAAGTTGAACAACATCACTTCGAGCCACTGCTTATCTGGAGGCGTCAAACGAAGCGAAATCCGCGCGACGCCGACCTCGCAGCCAGCGCTGCGAAAGTCGGCAGCGTACTGCCGAAGTTTGACGGCATCTTTCTCCGTTGTGAGCACCCACTGCGCACTGGAGCGCTTGGCAGCTGCGATGACGTGCTCGACATCGGCACGAGTGTACCAGTAGTGGTCGCGTTTGCTCAAGAATGCTGCAAGGTGCATATCGCCGGATCGCTCGATTGTGCTTCGAAAACGTTCGGGGTGAGCGATAGCGCACAGACCAATCACCGGTCCACTCGGATTGACAGGACTGCCACCGTCGAGCGAGTACCAGCCATCGAGTGCAACCTCTCCGCGGAGGATCAATGCTCCAGCACGAGCAAATGGACGAACGCGTTCTGCTTCGACGCCAACAGCACAGAGCACATTCGCCCGACGCAAGCTTCGTCGTGGCTCACGGAGCGTCCCAAACGGCAGCAGCACGTTCGTCGGGTCGAGCGTTGCACGATCAACCATCGCAACATCTACCTGACGTGCGACCGCGCGGTGCTGGAAACCATCGTCGAGAATGATTACCTCAGCCCCGAAGCGTTCGATGGCAAACAACGCACCCGCATACCGCCGCCGTGCAGCGACGACAATTGCTGCCGGGACGCGCTCGGCGATGAGTGCCGGCTCATCGCCGCTTTCTGTCGCCGACGCACGCAGCCGGCGCCCATCGGAGACAACGACGATGCCACGGCTTTTCCGCCGATAGCCTCGACTGATGATCGCAACACGCCAGCCCCAAGCTGTGAGCATCTCCGCAAGGGCAATAACCATCGGCGTTTTGCCAGTACCACCGGTTGTGATGTTGCCCACGCTCAAGACCGGCACTGGAAGGCTGCGAACACAAACTCCACGATCGTAGAGCCGATTGCGGAACTGGACGATCGGTGCAAACAACATCGCACTATTCCTCCGGTGCAAAACGCTCTTGGAGTTGGATGCACAGCGCGAGGATCCCATCACCATCGAGCGCTGGCAAGACAGCAATTGGCTCGGAGAACTCGAGCTCGATCTGTGCAAACGGCAGCGGCAGAAGAAATCGGTCCCACGACCGCTCAAAGCGCCACGCCCACCGGCAACGAACCGTGCACCAATGCAGTGGCACATGCGCATGCTGCGCGCAGAGCACCGCCCCGCGCTTTACCACACCACGGGGGCCACGCGGACCATCGGGCGTGATGAGCACAAGTCTGCCATGCCTGGCAAAGGTAATGAGCGCCTCGAGCGATTCTTTCCCGCCGCGGGAAGAGGAACCTCGGACGCAGTGGTAGCCCCAACGCTCGAGTAACTGCGCCAGACGCTGGCCATCTCGACTGCGACTGACCAACGCCACTGCACCGTGCCCTGCAAAGAATGCCCAGACTGGCAACATTTCCCCATGCCAGAAGGCGACAACACCGCTGGAAGGAATTTCTCCACGCACACGAATGCGCCAGGTTCTCCGAAGTATCGTGAGTAGGGTGATGCCAACGCGCTCAATCATCGCCGACCGACCAATGCAAGCATACGATCGGCAATGCGCTGGCTTGCCCCCCCTTCTCCGAGTGCACGACGCAGCTGGAGCGATGCTTCCCGCTGACGGGCAGCTTCGTCCGGATCAGCCAGGACGCGTTCCACAGTGCGCAGTAAGCGCCCGATTGCACTGCTTGTTTGGATAACTTCCGGAACAACCTGCCGCCCCAGGATGATGTTCGGTAGCGCCACAAACGGTATCGAAACCAGCGCGCGTCCGAGCACATACGTGCCGAACGATGCTCGATACATGGCCACTTGGACGACACCTGCAAGCATCGCTTCGAGTGTCGAGGTACCCGCTTTGACAACTCCATAGCTTGATCGAAGCAGGACACGCTGCGCATCATCGTCAAAGCGAATTCCGGGGGTAGTTCCACCAGTTCGCGGAGCGATTGCAACGGTGAATTCGAGCGCCCAATCGCGCTGCCGAAGCGCATCAGCAAGACGAAGCATCAAGGGAAGGTTCAATCGCTGCTCATGCGCGCGGCTCCCAGGCAGCAGTGCAACCTGATGCGGATTTTTTGCCTCGATTGAAGGAGGCGTTGCATAGACAGGGTCGTCCAGGAACGGATGTCCGTGGAACTCTGCTTCAATGCCGAGCCGCTGGAAAAATTCAACTTCAAACGGGAGCACGACGAACAAACGATCAACGGCCTCCGCAAGGCGCCGGGCACGCCATCTGCCCCACGCCCATAACTGCGGAGCGATGTACCAGAACACCGGTACACCACGACGCCGCACGTGCTCGGCAAGACGCAAATTGAAGCCAGGGTAATCCACCGGCACAAAGAGGTCATAGTCGCGTGCCTGACTATGACGGAGCGTATGTTCGAATGCATGCCGAAGTCTGCGGTACTGGCGCAGCACCTCCCAGAATCCGTTGACGTTCATTCCGGCGAAGGGAACGATGCTCTCGAGTCCGGCTGCTTGCATCGCAGGCCCGCCAATGCCGAAAAATTCCACGGTTGGCTCGCGACGTTTGATTGCTTCCATCAATCGTGCCGCGTGGCGATCACCACTTGGTTCTCCCGCAACGATGAAAACCCGAAATCCCATTGCTCGGCTCAGCGTGTGGAGTCTGGACTTGGCTCTACCAGACTCGGGTCGTCGTTGGCAACGTTGCCAACGCGAGGGGAGACCCGGTACCACTGCAGGGGAATTGGCCCGCCTGCACAGATGTGTCGCAGTACATCGTCGCCCTCGAACGTAGGCGAAAGCCAGTCGCCGTAGAGCGCTCGCGGAACAATGACTGGCATTCGATTGTGGAGATGGGCAAGTGTGGGATCTGCAGCACGCGTCAGAATTGCCGAGCGGAGCACAAGCTTGCCGGATGCGGGATCGCGCTCGCGCACAAGAATGCCTGCAAATCCCATCAAACCGGAATGTGTGCGGAGAAAGTACGGCTGCTTCGGTCCAACCCACTCGTAGAAGCCGCTCGCAGGAATGATGCACCGCCCGTGCTCCAGGAGCCGACGAATGTGCGGTCGTCCGGCAGCTGTCTCACTGCGGATGTTGATGAGGAGACCGCCATCGGAACGGCGGAGCCCCCAGATGCTCGCCATCGCAACACGGGCGTTCCCATTGCCCACGATGGTGAGGATTTCCTGCGAAGGAGCAATGTTGTATCGGGCGATTGGACCTACGCCCGATACGCCGAATTCTTGCTCGATGTCGTTGCTCGAGGCAACAAGTGCAAAGCGACCGCACATAGCTGTGCGCTGCGTTGGAGCGGTAGCAGCGCTATTCGTTCATGATTTCGTGTTCTTTCCGCGAGGCGATTTGGTCAATTTCCTTGATGAAGCGATCGGTCAGGCGCTGGACGTCTTCTTCCGCGCGCCGGCGGTCATCTTCCGAGAAGCCTTCCTCTTTTTCAGCTTTCTTGAGCTGCTCGAGTGCATCGCGACGGACTTGCCGGACGGCAACTTTGGCTTCTTCTGCCATTTTCCAGCAACTTTTGACTATTTCCTTGCGCCGCTCTTCGGTCAGTGGCGGTATCGGAATGCGGATTACGGCTCCATCGTTGGTTGGATTGAGCCCAAGATCGCTGGCTTTGATTGCTTTCTCGATTTCCGCAAGCATCGAGCGTTCCCACGGCTGGATGACAATCAAGCGGGGTTCCGGAACAGAAATACTCCCGACTTGTTGAAGCGGGGTCGGTGTGCCGTAGTAGTTGACGCGAATGCCATCGAGCATTGCCACTGAGGCGCGACCCGTCCGAACACGCGACAGTTGGTGCTGGAGATGCTCGACTGCTTTGCTCATCCGATGCTGTGCATCACTGAGGATTTGAGTAATCGGCATATGCTTTTCCCAACCAGAAAGTGGAACGTCACACTGCGCAAACAGCGTACCGTGCATACCCGGGGAGGGCAGACGTGCACTGCGGGTGCAAAACTACTGCGATTGTTCGGTGGTTACGCCGTTGGTCACAACAGTTGCAATCGGCTCGCCGAGCAGAAGGCGGCGAAGATTGCCGGGCGTCTGTGCATCGAAAACCAAGATGGGCAAGTTGTTTTCTTGGCACAACGTAATTGCGGTCAGATCCATCACCTTCAAATCGCGTTCGAGGACCTCGCGATAGGTGAGCCGGTCGAAGCGTCGTGCGTTGGGGACACGTTCAGGATCGGCGTCGTAGATGCCATCAACGCGGGTGCCTTTGATGATGCACTCTGCTTCGATTTCGATTGCGCGTAAGGCAGCCGCAGTGTCGGTGGTGAAGTACGGGCTGCCTGTGCCCGCGCCGAAGATCACAACGCGCCCTTTCTCCAAGTGCCGGATTGCCCTCCGGCGGATGAATGGCTCGGCGATCTGTGCCATGTGGATTGCAGTCTGCAAGCGTGTTTGCAGTCCGAGCGCTTCGAGCGCGTTCTGTAACCCGAGCGCGTTGATCACCGTTGCGAGCATGCCCATGTAGTCGGCGGAGACTTTGTCAATACCCGCTGCTGCTGCTTGCGAACCCCGGAAGATATTGCCTCCACCGATGACGATGCCAATCTGCACCCCAAGGGAGTGGACATCGGCAATATCGCGTGCAAACTGACGCAGCATTGCCGGGTCAATGCCATAGCTCTGGCTCCCCATGAGAGATTCCCCACTCAGTTTGAGCAGGATGCGGCGGTACAGCGGGGTTGCCATCGGTGTCAGGCTGATCGTCGTTAGGCAGATTCACCGAGCGCGTAGCGACGGAACCGCACAACCGTGACATCGCCACCGAGTGCGGCGAGCACATCGGCAACGGTTTTGCCGGCATCCTTGACGAAGGTCTGCTCCAGGAGGCACTGTTCTTGGAAGAACTTCTCCAGCCGATTTGCTGCGATGCGTTCGGCAATTTCTGGCTTTTTGCCTTCGCGGAGTGCTTGCTCGCGGCTGATTTCGAGTTCCTTGGCGATTGTCTCTTGAGGAACGTCCTCTCGCCGAACGTAGAGCGGGTTCATCGCTGCAACTTGCATGGCGATGTCACGGAGCGTTTGATTGTCCGGCGAGAGCGTTGCATTGACGTCGAGCACAACTGCGAGCCGATTGCCAGCGTGATTGTAAGCAGCCAGCGTACCACTGGTTTCGAGATACTCCGCGCGGCGAAGCTCGATGCGTTCGTTGAATTTTGCCAGCACTTCGTCGCGCATGTTCCCGAGCGTCTTATCGCCGAGTGAGTAGTTCCAGAGCACATCGCCTTCGGTAGCGCCTGTTGCGATGATTGCGTCGGCAACGGCGCGGGCAAAGGCGCCGAATTCTTCGTTTCGTGCAACAAAATCCGTCTCGCAGTTGACCTCGACGATTGCGGCACGTTTACCGTCTGGGGTAACAGTTGCATAGACGATACCTTCCTTGGCGACGCGATCGGCGCGCTTGGCTGCCGAAGCAGCACCTTTCTTGCGCAGATACTCGATGGCAGCCTGCATGTCGCCGCCGGATTCTTCGAGCGCTTTTTTGCAATCGCCCATCCCCGCGCCGGTTTTCTCGCGGAGTTGCTTGACAAGGTCGAGTGTAATCATTGCAGGGTGCGTAGAAGTGGTTCGACTAATTCGAGCTTATTCGTCGCCGGAAGATTCCGTTGATGGTGCGCTTGATTGCTTGGCTTCTGCCGCAGGGCGCCGACTGCCACGCTGGCGCTGACGCAAGCGCCGACGCGCGACTGGCTCGGCTGGAGCTGCTTCCTGCTTGGCTTCGCGATCCCCTGCAGCGGCAAGATCTGCTGCACGCGTGCGGGCAATCTGCTTGCCTTCGAGCACTGCATCGGCGATGACCGATGCCACAAGTTCGATGGTTTTTATCGAGTCGTCGTTGGCAGGTATTGGGTAGTCAACTTGGCTGGGATCGCTATTGGTATCAACGATCGCGATGACCGGAATGCCCAGAATTTGCGCCTCCTTGACAGCGATGTCCTCCTTCTTGATATCCACAACAAACAGCGCTCCGGGCAAGCGGGTCATGTCCTCGATTCCACCGAAGACAAGCCGAAGGCGGTCCCGTTCCCGCGAGAGCAACAAGCGCTCTTTCTTGGTGAGTTTTTCGAAGGTGCCGTCGCTTTCCATCTTGTCAATCGTTGCAAGACGCTTAATGCTGCGACGGATGGTCGAGAAATTGGTGAGCATACCGCCCAGCCAACGCTCGACGACATAGGGCATGCCACAGCGCTGCGCAGCTGCCTTGATTGCTTCTTTTGCCTGCGGCTTTGTGCCGACAAAGAGGATGATTTTCCCCTCAGCAGCGATGTCGAGCGCTGCTTGCCGGGCAAGTTCGAGCAGAACGACCGTCTTGCGGAGGTCAATGATGTGGATGCCATCCCGTTCGCCGTAAATAAACGGGCGCATCTTCGGATTCCAGCGGCGCCGGAGATGACCAAAATGTGCGCCGGCTTCGAGGAGTTGTTCGATTGTAACCATAGCACTGCAACGTTGGTGTTGAACATCTGCTCTGGGAGGCATCACACGCCGGATTTCCGCTCCTTACGGGAGGCAGAAACACACCACACCCAGAGCATGGTAGCGATACGCAGCTGCTGGAGGCAGCCGCAAGAATTAGCGCTTAGAGAACTGGAAGCGCTTCCGTGCTTTCTTCTGTCCGTACTTTTTGCGTTCGACCATCCGAGGATCACGGGTGAGCAGACCATGCTGCCGCAGCGTAGCCCGAAACGACGCATCGTACTCCAACAGAGCGCGGGCGATGCCATGACTGACTGCTCCCGCTTGACCACTTTTGCCCCCGCCATCGGCAAGGACGTAGATGTCGAACTTCCCTTCCGTTCCAGTCACGTGCAGCGGCTTGAGCGCTGTAATACGCGTAGTCACGACGGGGAAGTACTCCTCGAATGGTTGGCCATTGACCAGAATCTGACCGTTCCCTGGACGCAAGCGAACACGCGCGGTTGCTTCCTTGCGTCGCCCAGTGCCGTAGAAGTCTTTCATTGCGGCGTTACAATTCGACTAGTGAACATTACTGTTTCGGGAGCTCGTAGGGCTCGGGTTGTTGCGCTTGGTGTGGATGGTTCGGCCCTGCATAGACTTTGAGCTTGAGCCGCATGCGCCGTCCGAGCCGATTTTTCGGAAGCATGCCATAGACTGCATGCTCGATGACTTTGGCTGGATTTTGCGCCAGCAGGTCAGCAACTTTTTCGAAGCGTGCTCCCCCTGGGTACCCCGTGTAGCGGAAATACTCCTTCTGCTCAGCGCGCTTTCCTTTGAGAACGACTTTCTCTGCGTTGACGACAATGACGTAGTCTCCGCAGTCAACATGCGGGGTAAACAGCGGCTTGTGCTTCCCGCGAATGAGTGCAGCAACACGTGATGCCAGCCGTCCGAGCGTCTGTCCGGTTGCATCCACTACCCACCAGCGGTGCTCAACCTGGTCGGTGCGTACCGAGCGGGTGATTGTGTCTGTAGGCTTCACAGCAATCAACTCAAATGTGGTTCAGCTTTGATTTTGAGCGTGCAAAAATACGATGCCCCTGCGATTGGTTCTTACGCCCGCATGGAAAAGTACGTGTGCTTGAAAAATTCCTCCTGAAAAACATCGTCCCGAACCGCATCGGCTCTGGCGGATTGGAGCTTTTCTTCCCAATCGTGCGCCCCCCAACGCATCAGCTCTGCAGCAGCAAGCTCAGCGGTCCGTCGTTGACGCTCGATAGCCTCCAGAAGCTGCGCCCGTCGAGCGGCAATCCACTTGGGATCTTCGAGCAGCGCCACAAACGAGAACGGCTCCTGCCGTTGCATTCGTGCTAACCGCCGCTGTTCGTAATCGAGGCGATAAAGGAGACGCCGGTGGGTTCGCGCAAGCGTTTCGAGCGTATCGCACGCTCCGACTCGATAGTGCGCCTCGATGCAGACAATGCCATAAACTGCACGGAGGCGTTCCAGATCGCCGCGCTCGTAGGCTTCTTGGACCACGCTCCAGTAGAGCGTAAAAAGCTTCGGGTCACCTTCGCGGTCGGGATGGAGTTTTTTGACCAGCTCTCTGTAGAGCTGCACGCACTGCCGCGTTCGTGTTGGCGGGTACTCGCTGCCCTCGACGGCGGGTGTTGCTGAAGTGCTGCTCTGCGGTGGCTCGCTGAACCGACGTGACTCACGCTCGACGTACTGGCAGATTCGCGCCAATAGCTGGGGAGTAATCGGTTCGCCCCGCCGAACGTAAAGGCTCGCAAGCTCGCAAACTCGCTGAGCTTTCCACGCACGGAGCGTTTCTATCTGCAAGGCATGCTCCAGCTCTCCGAAGAGCGCCGCGTAGCGCTCTAGCAGTAGCGGGCGCTCCTGGCACGTCAGGATGAACCAGCGGTAGAGAAGCTCGCGAAGTTCTTCCACAACCGCTGCAATCGAAGCCCGGAGGAACTGCACCTGCGGATGGATCGTGATCGCTCGATCGGAGATTTCTGGCATGCGCTGCGGTCAGATAATCGCACTCGACAGCTGTACTAACGAATCACGAGCAAACTTACTGCAGCTGTCACCGAGGGGCCATAAATCACAACGCGATAGGCTCCCGACGAGTATTGCGAGAGGTTCAACTCGATACGATGCACTCCGCGCTCAAGTTCACCACGAAAGAGTACCGATGCATCAGCTCGCGCGAGGCTTTCGAGTTCGATGTGGTAACCGCCTGCTTCAATTGCCGAAAACACCAGCGTTGCCGTCTGATTGGCTGGATTGGGTGCTATGAAGGCTTCGACGTGCTTGGTGAAGGTCGGAACACGCTGCTGCTGCGTGCGGCAGAGCGTATCCACAACGATTTCCCCGTTTTCAACTCGTTCGAGCACAAACGCCTCGACCGAGCGCTCCCATGTAATTCCCTCCGGCGCAAGCAAGCGTATTTCTTCCTGCGCGCGGGTAGATGCCAGCAGTTGGAGCAGCACCATTCCGACTGTATCTCTGCCACCGAACTGGAGCGGTACTTGCAGCGTGTCGTACATTCCTCGGCGAGGGTGATCTGCATAGAGCCTCCGATCGCCGACCAGTGCTGCCGATGGTGGCAGCACAATCCGACACCGCGCCAGAAACTGACCCTGCTCAAACAGAGGGACAACGTACTGCCGATCGAGCAGAATGGGCAGAGAAACAGTATCGCCGACCGCACCGCGACAGGAGCCTATCCGTAAACCGAATGGATAGCGCACGACTACCGTGACACTCTCAGAAGCAACTGGTGTTCGCTCGAACGTCCAGTAGCTGAGCTTCCCGCTTGCCGTCGCGAGAAAGACGGTATCGTTGAATGGATGCGCGCCAATTGCAACGATGGCATCGCCTATCTGGAGTGGCGGATGGACCTGCTCTCCACCGCCAATACTCCACTGGCAAAGCACGCCGGTAGCACTACCACCGAACAAGCGGCTTCCATCTCCGCTGAATGCAAGCGCCTGCGGAGTTGAACCAAGCTCACCGAAGACGCGTTCTGCGTACCAATTGGCGTAGTCCCACAGGCGAACAGTGCCATCGAGACCTGCTGAGGCAAGGTACTTGCCACGCGGTGAAAATGCAAGTGCGGTCACTGCATATGCCTTGCTGAGATTATCCGCATGCCGAAGCCAAATTCGGTTGGTGCTGCTGCCCAGCGTTTCCCACGGCTCAACGATAATGACGCCATCTGCGCCGCTATGCGCGAGAAGCTCCCCATCCGGGTGGAACGCAATTGCTGTTACCGCGCCAAGTGCTTGCGAGAGCACACTGCCGAGCATCCGATGCTCTGCAACGTTCCAGAGGCGAAGAGTTCCATCGGCATACCCAGCTGCGACAAGAGGAAGGCGCGGATGCGCAGCCAGTGCCGTGATTGGAGCAGTGTATTCTCCACCAAATACTGCGATCAGCTCACCGGTGAGAGTGGAAACCACCACCAGCTGTCTAGCAACCGCCGCTACTGCTGCATCTCGAGCACCGGGATACGGACACATCAGAGCGGAGCTATCGAGACCGAGGATGTAGCCGCCCCGTGCCGGGAGCAATGCACCTTCGATTCGGCAGAGAATCCCTCGCCGCGAAAGAGCGATCACACCAGTACTCTGCCCAGACCACCATGCAGACCGAACCGAATCCGGAAGCTCATACTCAGCAATCACACGTGGAGCAGCCGTTGCCATAAGCTGCAGTTGGATAAGCACCCCCACAGTATCGAGCAACGGCACCTGCCACTCGAAGCTCCGAGTGTGGAGTGCCGATGCAATCGGCATCCACGTTGTTCCCTGATCGGTCGAATAACGCAGATCCACCGGCAACGCAGTGGGGTTGTCCCATTCAATTCGAACAACTCGCGTCGGATAGAGGACCTGCCCCTGGCTCGGCGAAAGCAAGCGAACCTGTGCAGTGAGCGACGCTACAAGGAGCAGTGCGACAACTGGAATCAGCAAAGCTTTCGGTGCACGCATTGTTGGACCTTCCACTGGCATGGTTATCGTCCATTTGGGAGAAAACTTGTTTCATGACGAACGCCTTGCGATACGGGCAGCAACGATCATTTCTGCTGCTGCAGCAAGGAGCGCCCCGCCGATCAACCACGGCCAAAGCTCCGCCTGCTGGCGCTGGCGCGCGACAAGTTGCCCGATTGGAGTCTCAGGTTCGGCGATCTCGACGTCCTTCTTCCCGACCACAGCTGAGATGTACTCAGTCACGCGGTTGGCATCAGCAAAGTGCAAGAGTGCTTCTTCTGCTGGAATGTTCACGGCAGTGGCTGCGACAGCTTCGCGCTGCGCGACCGATTCGACGGTAAACATGCCCGGGACAAGCGGCCGCCCAAGATCAACAACACTGCGCCCAGCAATGCGGAGCGGCTCCACAGCACTGGCAGACCCCGCTGGATCGCGCAGACGGAATGCACTCTCACCGGCAAATCGCGATGGGATCTCCAACTGACACCGCTCGCCCACGGTGACGTCAACGCCAATCGTCCCCTGCGCCGCAAGATAGAGCACTGCTCTCCCCACCAGGACGGGGAAGAGCCCAGTCGTCGGAAATGTGCTCCACTCCAGCGTTGGCGGGAGAGCGCAGTAGAGAATCCGTCCACTACCGAGGGTATGCTCGCTTAGGAACGCACCACGTTCCATGCTAATGAGTGCCACTCCCCCTGTGCTCGGCAACGCCTGTTGAATTCCTGGTGATTCCACCTGTGCGAGCGCTGCAGGTCCTTCTTCTCTGCGAAAGACTCCTGCAAAGAGCGGATGCTGCTCATCGAGACTGCGAAGCTCCCAGACTCCGTTCTCCTTGCGCGGGAGCTGTTCGAGAGAGCCGATGCCAAGGGCACGCGCCATACGCTGTTGCTCTTCAATTGGCGTGCCCGCATCGGCAAAAATGAGCGCATTGACGCGTCCGGCAGCAAGCGATGCACGGAGCTGCTCGACTGCACTTGGCCCCGGTGTCGTCGTAAACACTGCCACATCGTAGCCATCGAGCTGGACGCTGCCAAGTCGCTCTGGTGCAACGCGCTCGACCACCGGAGATTGCCGCTCCCCGAGCGCAGAGAGCACAGCCTCGACGTACATCGCCGTTTTGGGTGTCCCGACCACAACAATCCGTGGCATGTGAGGAACGATACATGCAGCGTAGCGTACGTTGTTACTCTCACACGCATCAGCTTCAAGCTCTACCTGCGCCGCAACTGCACCGCCTGGTGGCGCTGGAGCAACGAGCGCGAGTGTCCGTACTTGCCCGGCAGGCAGATCGAACGCACGCTGTGCGACTTGCTCGCTGCCAAAGCGCAAGCGGACAACGCTCCCGCGTGCATCGCTGCTTGCATTGTTGCGAATCCGGACAGCGAACTCAATCGGCTTACCTGGTTCGATCAGTCGAGTGACAATTCCGACGGAATCAATTCCCAAATCGAACTGCCCAAGGTTTGAGCCAGACGATGCAGGAACGATGATCACGCGTTCGACCGGCATTATCTGCTTGAGCGAGTCCTCCCTGGGCGCAAGCATGCTCGTTTGAAAGTCACTGATGACGTACAGCTCGCGATGTGCATTCTGCGCCGTCGCCAAAACACTCCGCGCCGCATCGAGCATATCCCGGAGCGAAACGCTCCCATATGCCAGCGGAAGAGACTGTAGCTCCTCCCGGACGGCGCCGAGTGCCGTAGTAAAGCCAAGGGACTTGGACTGCAGCACCCCACTCGACGTGATGAGCGCAACTTCATCGCCGCTCTTGAGCGAGGACAGAATCTGCTCTGCTTGGCGAATCGCCCATTGGAAGCGATTGCCTCGCTCGTCTTGCGTATCCATGCTCGGTGAGTTGTCAAGCACAATCACAACGCTGCTGCGCACCTGCCCGCCGAGGACCGGAAGCGATGTCCGCACGACAGGACGCGCAAACGCAAGCACTGCCAGCACAACAAGGAGCGTCCGCAGCACCAGAAGCAACCATTGCTGGAGCTTCAACCGTCGAACCTGCGTCCGCTCGATTTGCTGCAGAAAGCGGAGCGTACTGAACTCGATCGTTCGAAGCTTGCGGAGATTGAGCAGGTGCAAGAGGATCGGTATGGCTGCTGCAACCAGCCCAAGGAGCATCAACGGATTGAAAAACTGCATTGCGCTGCGTTCATCGGACGATCATCGTTTCGGGCGCACAAACGGACGATGTCCCCCTTTCGTGTTCAAACTGTGGACGAATCGCTCTGCTAATCCGTCGTAGTTTCGCACCAGTTGGTTTCCCTTGCGATGGCGATGAAGATTGGCTCGCTCGACATCGAACGTGGCGTGCTGCTGGCACCGATGGAGGATGTCAGCGACTCGCCGTTTCGCCGTATTTGTCGCCGGTTCGGTGCCGACATCGTCTATACCGAGTTCATCTCCAGTGACGGATTGGTACGGAACGCACCGCGGTCGTTCCAAAAGCTTCGGATCGAACCGGACGAGCATCCTATCGCCGTGCAGATTTTCGGCGGACACATTCCGACGATGGTCGAGGCAGCTCGTGTTGCAATCGAGAGCAACCCAGATTTCCTCGACATCAACTGCGGCTGTTGGGTCAAGAACGTCGTCGCACGGAATGCTGGTGCTGCGCTCTTGAAAGATCCGCCCTTGATGGCTGCGATGGCGCGCGCGTTGGTGGAAGCTGTTCCCGTTCCGGTTACGGTCAAAACGCGTCTCGGCTGGGATCGCTCTTCGATCGTGATTTGCGATGTCGCCCGTATGCTCGAGGATGCTGGTATTGCTGCATTGGCAATCCACTGCCGCACGCGTGACATGGGCCACAGTGGGTCAGCAGATTGGTCGTGGGTCGCTCGCGTCAAAGAAGTTGTCTCCATTCCGGTCATCCTCAACGGTGATGTCGCAAGTGCACTCGACGTCAAACGCGCCTTCGAGGAAACCGGATGCGACGCTGTGATGATCGGACGTGCTGCAATCGGCAATCCATTCATCTTCCGCCAGGCAAGAACGCTGCTCCAAACAGGGCAGCTCGAACCACCTCCACATCCGGACGAGCGCATCGCAGTTTGCTTGGAGCATTTGCGGCTGTTGATCGAGCATCGCGCCGATGAGCAGCGCGCAGTGCGTGAGTTCCGCAAGTTCTACGCCGGCTACCTCAAGTCGTTGCCGCATGCAGCGACCATCCGCCGGGAGCTGATGGAATTCGACTCCTACGCACCAATCGAAGAGCGTCTCTTGCAGTATGCCGAATTCCTGCGCACCTATGATCGAATCAATGAACCAGCCATCGAACAGGCAGAAGAAGCAGTGCAGGAACTGCAGGGCTAACAGTGCATCAGACGGCCAACGCCGACACCTGTGAGCGTCTCCATGGAACTATCGGTCGTCATCATCACCTTGAACGAAGAACATCGGCTCGGGCGCACACTTGAGGCGGTTGCCCCAATCGCAGACGAAATCGTCATCGTTGATAGCGGCTCCACCGATCGCACACGAGCAGTAGCATCTGCGTTTCCGAATGTCGTCTGGCTTGAGCGCCGATTCGATTGCTACGGCAAGCAGAAGAACTTCGGCAACGATCATACGCGCGGCCGGTACATTCTCTCGCTCGACGCTGATGAGGTACTCACACCGGCGCTCAGAAACGAAATCGCAGCAGAGAAAGGGCGTTGGCGCGCCGACGTCTATGCACTGCCACGGTTGCCGATCTACATTGGCAAAGAGATTCGCTGCACAGATTGGTATCCCGACGTCAAGTGGCGCTTGTTCCGCCGAGACGTTGCTCGGTGGAGCGACGACCTGGTCCACGAGCGGCTCCTGGTGACCCAAGACGCCCGGCGCCACGTCTTCAGCGGCGAGCTGGTGCACTATAGCTACGCCTCCGTCGCCGAGCATCTGCAGCGGAACATCCGCTATAGCGCGCTTGCCGCAGAAACACGGTTCACCAACGGTCACCGCCCAGCAATGCGTAACGCATTGCTGCGCGCAGGTCTGCGCTTTTTCAAAAGCCTTGTGCTCAAGCGGGGCTACCGTGCCGGGTGGCGCGGCTGGGCCATCGCCACGCTCGGTGCTGCAGTGTATCTGCAGCGAGAGCTGCTCCTTGCTGAACGATGGGAACAGCACCACAGCCAGTCCGAACGCTTGTTGTCATCAACCAAGCCCTAATCCTTATGCCATCATCGCGATCAAAGAACAAGCAACCACAACCACGTGCTCCCGAACCGCAGCACCCTCAACGGAAACGAAGGGTGCGCAACACTGCCACTGCAAGCGACGTCGAGCCACGTGCAACGACCGTCACCGAACCCAGCGCAGAACGACTATCATCACCTCTGCAGCCGTCCGACGAAGAGCTGAGCGCATTCATCAGCCAACTGAAGCAATCACAGCGCTCGACTGGCGCACCGACGATGCAACCACCCGATGAGACGAACGGACAGCCACCACAGCATGCCGGCGCTGCTGCTTCGAACCAACCAATCCCTGTACCGCAGCAGACCAAGCCTGCAGCTCGGCAAGCTCACAAATCGAAAGCTCGTACCTCTCCACCAGAGCAACCTCCCACACCACCTGCACCGCCAGAAGCTGAGCAATCACCACCTCAGCAGCCGACACCACCCAACAGCGTAGCACACCAGCAGCAACACCATGCCCATTCTCAATCCGAAAGCGGAAACTCGTCTAAGCGACGCCGCAAGCATCGGCGCAAGAAAAGTGCGCCAACACCGGCAGCGACGCCCGCAGGCCAGGAAAACAAGCCCCAAACCACAGACCAACCACATGCGGAAGGAAACCGTGTACCTGAGCCAGCCGCAGCACCGACTGAGCCGCAGAAATCCACTCAACAAAAATCAAAACGTCCGCACCGCACGTTCATCGTGCGCGACCTTGTCGCGATGCCAGAGATACCGGACGAATGCATTCCAACGATCGAGCATGTTGAGCACATGCTCACTAGTGAGCTCGACGTCGAGCCGGGCGCTTCAATCTTGATCGCCATCAGTGGTGGCGTTGATTCAGTCGTTCTGCTCGACATTTTGTTCATCCTCTCTTTCGAGCATGGCTACCGCCTACACCTTGCACACGTCAACCACAAACTCCGCGCAGAAGAATCTGATCGAGACGAAGCATTTGTCCGCGCACTGGCGAAGCGATATGACCTTCCATGCCATGTTACACACGCCGAAACTGCTGCCTTTGCACGCAAGCATCGGCTTAGCATCGAAGAAGCAGCACGCGAGCTTCGCTACCGCTTCCTCCGGCAAATGTGTGGCACCACCCATGCGCAATACTGCGCCGTCGCACACACCGCCGACGATACCGCAGAAACACTGCTCCTCAACCTTGTACGGGGCTCTGGACTGACTGGACTTGCGGCAATACCGCCGCGACGCCCACTGACGAAAAAAGCAGCATTGATTCGCCCGCTCATCGGTATCACGCGCCAGCAAATCCTCCAGTACGCAACTGCCCGCTCGCTCGAATGGATCGAGGATAGCACCAACACCGATCGCTCCTTTTTGCGCAACCGTATTCGCCACGAGGTGCTCCCGACTCTCCGAGAGCAGTTCAACCCACGCATTATCGAGACGCTGGCGCGAACTGCGGAGCTGCTCCGTCAAGCAGATGGGTTCATCGAATCGTTTATCGAGAGCACGTTCCTCCAGATTGCAACGATCTACGATGGGCGAGTTGAGCTCAACAAGAACGCACTTGGGCAGATGCATCCCTTCCTCCAAGGTGAATTGATCGAACGTGCGCTTGGGGAACTTACCGATCACCGCACCGTCCCACATGCTGCCGTCGAACGCGTCCGCTCGCTCCTTACAGCCGAAACAGGCACGCGGCAGTCGGTGACCGGTTCGATCGTTGCCGTTGCCGATCGGGCACACCTTGTCTTGAGCGACGAAAGCACCCTCCAAGCAGTTTACCTGCCCATCTTCAAGCTCGGAACGTATCACATCGGCCGCTTTACGATCACGCTCGAAGAGGTCGAACGGAACGACGTCCGACTCGGTGCCGATCCAAACGTCGAATACTTTGACTACGACAAGCTTCCCTACCGTCTCTTCCTCCGCACGTGGCAGGCTGGCGATCGTTTTGCACCAATCGGCATGGGCAACCGCGAAGTGCTCGTGGCTGACTACTTGACGAACGCAAAAGCCAGTGACTACGATCGGCGCACCGCCGTTGTGCTTGCAACAGCATCTGACATCGTCTGGCTCTGCGGCTATCGAATGAGTGAACATTTCAAACTCACCAATGAAACCCGACGTATCATCCGAGCGACATTCCAGCGTACCTGAGCGCGTCACACTCTACGGCAAAGTGTTTGAGCGCTACATCGAGCGGAGCGTCATCGCCGACGCAATCAGCCGAATGGCGGCAGAAATCGAACGTGACTATGCTGGGCGTGAGCTTGTGCTACTTGTAGTCCTCAAAGGCGCGATGATGTTCGCAGCGGATTTAGCGCGTGCGTTGCACCTTTCGTCACTCCAACTCGAATTTGTGCGTGCCTCCAGCTATGGAGCTGCGATGACCAGCAGCGGTGCAGTTGCGCTCAATGGGGCGCTCGAGTGCGTGCGCGAACGGGATGTGCTCGTCATCGAAGATATTGCCGACAGTGGCGCCACCATCCGTGCAATTTGCGACCATCTCCGTGCGTTTGCGCCCGCCTCCATTGCAGTGGCGACGCTCCTGTCGAAGCCTGCGGTGCACAGAGGTACAATCCAGCTCGACTACGTCGGGATCGAAATCGAGCCAGTCTTTGTCGTGGGCTACGGCTTGGACTACAACGAGCTGGGGCGGAACCTTGCGGACATCTATCGCCTTGCCGAAGAGGGATAACTCCAGCGTCAGATGCTCCTTCTGCTGTACACGCAGATTGACCGCCAATTGCACAGAGCAGCGCACACGTCTCTGCGACAACCCACTTCCACGTACGTTCATTTTGCGTTCACGTTCAGCTTCGTACCTTTGCATGCCCCTACCCATTGGGGCGCATTAGTTTCATCATCAGGAGAGCGCCATGCACCTACGAATGCAGTGGCGGCGATTGTATGCCCGCCTGGTGAGCATTCCTGCCGTGACGCTCTTTGCGATTGCCAGCGCAGTCGCAGTGCTCTCGAAGCTGAGCATCGCTGCAGCGAGCGAACAGCCAGAACTGTCGCTCCCGCAGCCACGCCTGGAGCGTGCCAGCTTCGCGGTTGTCTTTGAAGGCATCGCTTCCTATTACGCGCATGCGTTCCACGGACGGCGAACAGCCCATGGGAAGCGCTTCAACATGTACGAGTTCACAGCCGCCCACCGCACACTCCCGTTTGGCACGATCCTCCGCGTGACGAATCCCGCTACCGGTGAATGCCTCTTGGTTCAGATCAACGATCGGGGACCGTTTGTCAAGCGTCGCGTGCTCGACCTTTCCTATGCTGCTGCGTCTGCACTCGGAGTGCGCTTGGGGAAAATACGAGCAGAAGGCTTTGCTCCATCGGACATCGCAAGCGATTCTCTTGCATTGCTCTTTCTCGGGCCACGGTATGAGCCGTACCGCGCCGATCGCAATGCATTCAGCGTGATCGAGGAATTCACCCACTTCAGCCACGCACTGCGTGCACACCGCTTGCGCGCAACTGATCCCGACATTGCACTTGCAATCTTGCCGATGCCCGGCGAAGAGGGCACTGGAGAATTCCGCTACGCAGTCGTGCGACTGTCGCCTCTGGTACGATCGGAGGATTCGCTGGCAGCGATGCTCCCACCACCGTAGTCGCCCGCATCAAGCTGGAGAAACTCAACAGCGTTTTTCCAAAGGATGCGCTCTTTGGTTTCCGGTGGAAGCTCCATGTGCTCGATGAATCTACCATGCTCCAAGTCCCCAAGCGGGAATGGATAATCGCTCCCCATGACGACACGGTCTCGACCGACTACATCGAGCAGGTACGCCAGTGCGCGCTCGTCGTGCGTGATGCTATCCACCCAGAAGTGCCCAGCGTAGCTCCGTGGATCGCGCGTATGATTGACGTTGCATAAATCTGGGCGCGCACGCCAACCATGCGCGATACGTCCGAGCGTGAAAGGGAACGCACCACCTGCATGCGCAAAGAGCATCCGAAGTCGCGGGAAACGATCGAAGACTCCACCGCAGATACAGCTATGAATCGCAAGCGCAGTTTCAGCCGGCATTCCAACAAGCCACTCCCCCCAGTATCGCTTCATACGCTCAGCACCGACCATATTCCACGGATGCACTAAGAGTGCAACACCGAGCGCTTCGGCAGCTTCGTAGAACGGAAACAGCCGCTCGTCGTCGAGATTGGCACCATTGACGTTCGAGCCAATTTCGAGTCCTGGCATGCCAAGCTGGGTTCTGCAACGTTCCATCTCTTCGATTGCCAGCGCAGTGTCCTGCAGCGGGACCGTTCCGAGCGCAAGAAAGCGGCGCGGATACTTGGCGACAACACTGGCTAAGTGATCGTTGAGAAAGCGTGCCCACTCGAGCGTGTGCTCGGGTTTTGCCCAGTAATAGAACAGCACCGGCACGGTGCAGAGCACCATCACATCTACCCCATGCCGATCCATGTCCGCAATGATGGCCTCCGGATCCCATGCGTTACGGCCGACTTCTCGGAAGAAGACGCCATCATCCCGCATCATGCGGGCAGCACCTTCGCGGTAATGCTCAAGCACGATGAATCCTCCGTAGCCGAAGCGCTCACGGAGAGGTTCCCAGCGCTCCGGCATGATGTGCGCGTGGATGTCAATCTTTCGCATTTCCTACGCTTTCGGCGGCGAGGGCGGTTCCATCACTGCGCCGCACTTTTTGCACGTGCGGTTTTCGATGTTGCCGTAGAAACGCTCGAATATTGGCGGGAGCTGCTTGACGATGTCCGACACGTGCAGGTACTCTTCGTAGAGTTTCTCCCCACAGCGCTCGCAGAACCAGAGAAAACCATCGAGCTCATCGCTGCGTCGCTTGCGCTCAATGACCAGCCCAACTGTATTCGGGCCGCGTTGCGGAGAGTGCGGCACTCGCGCTGGGAGAAGGAACATTTCCCCTTGTCGAATGTGGATGTCTCGCGGCGTGCCGTCGTCGATGATCTTGACGGTGATGTCGCCTTCGATCTGGTAGAAGAGTTCCTCGCCTTCGTCGTAGTGGTAGTCTTTTCGGGAATTTGGACCACCGACGACCATCACGATAAAATCACCGCCATCGTAGATGCACTGGTTGCCCACTGGGGGTTTGAGCAAGTGGCGGTGCTCTTCGATCCACTGGAGAAAGTTGATCGGCGATGCGACGGCCATGTGTTCCTCCATACCACGGTTTGACGATCTAAGTGCAGGTGCAAAATACAACAGCAGCGCCGTAACTTGCTGCGCAATGAATGGAGCAATCGCAATCATCCAAACTGCCTTTTTGGGCGATGCCGCACTTGCGATGCTGTTTGCACAGCAAGTTCGTAACACGTTTCCGAACGCGCCGGTGCTCTTTGTCGGCCGTCCCGACGCCAGAGCGCTCGCAGAGGCGAATCCATCCATCACGCGCACCATTGTCTTCGACAAGCGCGGCAGGGATCGCGGACCTGGCGGGATCATGCGTCGTGCAGCTGAACTTCGCTCGGCGGGCGTAAAAACTGTGTTCTGCCTCCAGCGGAGCATCCGAACTGCACTGCTGGCTATTGCCAGCGGCGCTCGAGTGCGCATCGGGTTCTCCACTGCGACGGGCGCTCGCCTTTTCACCCATCGCGTTCCCTATGCAACCGAGCTGCACGAGATCGAGCGTAATGCTAAACTTCTTGCTGCGCTCGGCGTCGAGCCGCCAGCGCCACAGCTGCCGCTCGAACTCCGCTTGCGCGATGATCAACACGAACGGGTGCGCACCGCGATCGAGCGCACCGGCAAGCAGCCACGCATCGCAATCGCTCCTGGTGCTGTATGGGCAACAAAGCGCTGGCTGCCAGAACGTTTCGGAGAAGTTGCTCGCATGCTGCACCGTGATGGCGCGTCGGTGGCATTCCTCGGTGGCGCTTCCGATCGGGAGCTTTGCACTGCCATTGCTCGCCAAAGTGGCGGCTATGTCCTTGCCGGTGAGCTTGATCCAGCCGAGACAGTCGCCTTCCTCCGCTCATGCACACTGCTGATCGCAAACGATAGCGCTCCAACGCACCTTGCTACCCTTGCTGCTTGTCCGACGATTACAATCTTTGGCTCGACTGTTCCTGCATTTGGCTTCGGTCCTCGCGCACCAGGATCCGTCACCGTCGAGCCACCACCTCTTGAGTGCCGGCCGTGCGGCACACACGGCCGACGCCAGTGTCCGCTCGGTACGCTCGAGTGCATGCACTCGATTGAAGCAGCGGACGTCTTACGCCATGCACGCACACTTCTTCTGCAAGCTCGACTATGAATGCTGCAACGAAGATGCAGATTCCTGAAGATCAGCGCATCCGTCTCAACAAATTCCTCGCAGATGCAGGGATCGCATCGCGCCGCAAAGCCGATGAACTCATCGCCCGCGGTGTGGTCAAGGTCAATGGTCGCGTCGTCACGGAACTTGGAACAAAAGTGCATCCCGGCGATCTTGTCACTGTCGAAGGAAAGCCTGTTTCGCCCTACAAGCATCTGACGTACGTTGTGCTCAATAAGCCCAAGGACTACATTACGACGACACGGGATGAGTATGGGCGAAAGACAGTGCTCGATCTGGTACCGATCAAGACGCGCATTTATCCTGTCGGACGGCTCGACCGAAACACCACCGGCGTACTGTTGCTTACCAACGACGGGGAAATGGCTGCACGTCTTACCCACCCGCGGTACGGCGTCGAGCGCGAGTACATTGTGGGTCTGGATAAACCACTGGCACCGCACCATGCACAGAGTATCGCTCGCGGAGTTGATCTCGACGGCGAAACAACAGGCCCGGCTGAGGTCATTGTCTCTCCCAGCGATGAACGCCAGGTCTGCATCATTCTCCGCGAGGGGAAAAACCGCGAGGTGCGGCGCCTGTTCGAACACTTTGGCTATGAGGTTCTCAAGCTCCACCGTCGCCGCTATGGAACGATCACCGTCCAAGGCTTAGCACGTGGTGAATACCGTCACCTGACACGCCAGGAGGTGCTCTCCTTGCGGCGATTGGTCGGACTCTGAGCAGCCGGCATTTGTACCACTATCAAGGAGTGCCTAATGGATCGCCGTCAATTTGTCGAGCTTGGTCTTGCTGCCAGCGCTGCACTTGCTGTCTCCCCGATGAGTCTCCACGCATCAGACGCAAAGCCAGCGGTGCATACACTCCCACCACTGCCCTACCCTTACGACGCACTGGAGCCGTACATTGACGCCAAGACGATGGAGCTTCACCACTCCAAGCATCATCAAGCGTACGTGGACGGTCTCAACAAGGCAGAAGCAGAACTGGCAAAGGCTCGCCAATCAGGAGACTACACGCTCATCGAGTACTGGTCGAAGAAAGCTGCCTTCAACGGCGGCGGACACTTTTTGCACACGATGTTCTGGGAGATCATGGCCCCACCAGCAAAGGGCGGCGGTGGAGCAGTCCCGGGACGGCTCGAAGCTGCGTTGAAAGATAGCTTTGGCTCCGTCGAGGCATTCCGCGCGCAGATGAGTGCAGCCGCAGCAGCCGTCGAAGGGAGTGGCTGGGCGTTGCTACACGTCCGTCCCTCTGACGGACGCTTGATCATCTTGCAAGCCGAAAATCAGCACAAGCTGACGCCGTGGGGTGTGGTCCCAATTCTGGGCATTGATGTTTGGGAGCATGCCTACTACCTCAAGTATCAGAATCGCCGCACGGACTACATCAAGGCGTGGTGGAATGTCGTCAATTGGGCAAAGGTCGAAGACAACTACCTCCGTGTCATCGGACGGTAGAAAGGGCAGCCGACCACCCCACATCAAGCAGCTCTGGACTCATGCGTTGGCCCTCAGCGAGCGGCTCGAGCGGCAGCACGTGTTCCTGTTGGCATCGGGGATTGCATTCAATGTCCTGCTGTGTGTGCTTCCGCTGCTGGGACTGGTCATCGTTGTTGCATCGCTGGTTGTGCCGCCAGAACTTGTTCGGCAAAGCATTACCGATGCAATCGCGGGAGCACTTCCTCCGACTGCCAAGGTACAGCGACTGCTCGACCTCCTCCTGCAGGAGGTCGAGCGCGTCCGCAGTTACGCACTTACGGCAACGATCGTCGCGGCGGTTGTGTTGCTCTGGACGTCCTCGGCACTGCTGAGCACACTTCGAACAGCCCTCAACGCAGTATTCAGCATTCCTACGCCGCGTTCATTCGTGTGGTACAAACTCCGCGACATCGCCCTTACGCTCGTGCTGATTGCACTTGTCGTCGTGATGCTCCTTCTGACGCCGGTTCTCTCACTGCTGAGCGCGAACGTAAGCCAACTTGCGCCATTTCTGGAGCAACTCCACATTTCCGGTTGGATCAGCTTTGCAGCGAATCTGGCGAGCACATTTGCGTTGATGTTCCTGCTCTACCACTTCGTACCGAGTCGCCCGCAGCCGCTGTTTATCATCGTGCGTGCAAGTATCGTTGCGTTGCTGCTCTGGGAGTTGGCGCGGGTGGCGTTTACGCTCTACATCGAGCATGCGCGCTCGCTCGGTGCGATCTACGGCACGTTCTCCCTCGTTGTCGTCGCAGCGCTGTGGATTTACTACACTGCGCTCATCGTGCTCATCTCTGGCGAAGTGGCCAAGTACTGGTGGGAACACCACACCGCTAAAACTTGAGGTACTGCTCCCAGACCTGGTAGAGCTGCCAGGTGGCAACAACATCGGCTAAGCAATATTCGGCAATCTCGGTGTAGCGTTGCTCAGCGTAGAGTGCAGCGACTTTGGTGCCGTCCACGCCGTGACTTTTCGGCGATTCAATCCCAAATGCCTTGGTGAGGAAGTCGAGGTTGTAGCGTCGGGTTGCGCCGACCGTCTGCGGCATGTAGAACGTAAACTCATCGAGCAGGTCGGTGTGGTGCTCGTAATTGTACCGCGTGCCGCGGAGGAGATTTTCCGAGGGTCGCACCCCAAGGACTGCTGAGCGCAGCATCAAGAACGGAAAATCGAACATGCGTCCGTTGAAGGTGATGTAGTGTGCCCCGCGACAATCTTCGCTTCGGAGGAATGCCCAAAAGTCGCGAAGGATCGCCCGTTCACCGTAGCAGTAGAGTTTGCCACCGCCACTGAGATCAACAGCACTGTCTGGACGGTCTGCATCGCTGCGGTCATTCATCAAGCAGACGCGTTTCCGCTCGCTGACCGTGCCGCTGTCGCGTTCGACCAGGTACAGCCCAATGCACACAACAAAACCCGTCAGGGGGGCTAACGCCATTTGCTTTTTGCGCTCTTCCTGTTCCTCGGGGGTTTCCGCACGTGCAAGGAGGTATGCTTGCTGTGCTTGATCAAAGCTCTCCCAAGGCAGTGGCGAGGTTTCGATGTCGACAACGAGAAATTTCTCCATTTCCGCGTTCAATCAAAGTGCGAATCCGGCACGCCATCGAGCCGTGCGGTGATGTCGCCGATGATCGCCGTAAAGCTACGCTCGTCGAACGGGGACTGCAAGTTTGCCAACGCCACAAGCTCGGTGAATGCCCGCGTGCCGCCAGCACGGCAGAGTTCAAGGTAGTCACGCCAAGCGGCATCGCGATCGCTTTTAGCTCGCACCCAGAATTGCAATGCACAGACCTGCGCCAGCGCGTAGTCAATGTAGTAGAACGGCGATTCATAGATGTGCCGCTGTTGCTGCCATACTGAGCCAGTCTCGAGGAATGCGTTGCCGTCGTAATTGCGGTAGGGCAAATACCGCTGCTCGAGCTGTCGCCAGCACTGCTTCCGTTCAGCTGGCGTCATCGTGGGATGATCGTACACTTGGTGTTGAAACTCATCAACGAGCACGGCATACGGGAGGAACAGCAGCGCGCCGCTCAGATGCTGGAACTGGTACTTATCCTCGTCTTCGCGGAAGAAGCGTTTGATCCACGGCCAGGCAAAAAACTCCATGCTCATCGAGTGAATTTCGCATGCTTCGTAGGTCGGGAACCAATATTCCGGTGCGCGGTGGTGCCGGCTCGAGTAGCACTGGAATGCATGGCCGAACTCATGGGTCAGAACGTCAACATCATGTGCCGTGCCGTTGAAGTTGGCGAAGATGAACGGTACGCCATAGGCACCCAGGAACGTGCAGTAGCCGCCTGTTGCTTTCTTCGGACGCGTCAGGAGGTCCATCAAGCGTCGCTGCTCCATCAAGCGGAAGAACCCGTCTGTCTCGGCGGACATCTCCGCGTACATCGAGCGTGCTTGGGCGATGATCCAATCGGGATCGCCTTTCGGAGTGGGATTGCCGCTGCGGTATTGGAGTGGTTCGTCGTAGAACGTCAGCTGTTCCAACCCAAGGCGCTGGGCTTGCCGCTGGCGGAGCTTGACGGCAATCGGCACAATATGCCGCAGCACGTACTCTCGGTAGCGTGCGACATCGGCGGCGGTGTAGTCCGAACGGAGCATGCGCATGTATCCAAGCTCCGTGAACGTGCGGTAGCCCAGCCGCTGCGCAATCTCAGTCCGCACTCGGACAAGCTCGTCGTAGAGCCGATCGAGCTCATCGGCATGCGCACGGAAGAATTCCCACTTTGCCTCCGATGCCGCTCGGCGCATTGCGCGGTCGGTGTGCTGCAAGTACGGCGCGATGCTCGAAAGATTGAGCGTTTTGCCGTCGAATGCAATCTCCGCCGATGCAAGAAGTTTTTGGTACTCGGTCGCCAGTTGGTTCTCGCGTTGCAAGAGCGGAATGACTTCTGGCGACTGGCAGCGGATAGACATTTCGGCGATGCGGAACAGTTGCACACCCCACGTTCGCTCGAGTTCCTGCCGAAACTGTGAGTTGATCAGTGCACGGTAGAGATCGTTGACATGCTCGGCAATGAGGGGACGGACGGTGTCCATGTATTCCTGCTCGGCGGCGTAGAATTGATCGCTGGTATCGCACGAATGGCGGATCGAAACGATCGTTGCTGCTGTGTCAAGCTCGATGCGGAGCTGGTTCATCGTCTCGAGCAGGATTGATTGCTCTTCCGGATTTGTCGCAGTACGGAACTCATCGAGCAGCCGTTTCCACTCAGCAACGAATGCATCGTAGTCAGGACGCTGGTACGGGATGCGCTCAAACGTCTCGAATGTGCGATGGGTCGTCATGCTTCACCTTGTGCTTTGGAATACATCGGAATGTCGCCCTCGCGCGTGAGGAGTTCGACTTGCATCCAGCGGATGCCGAGCCGTTCTACTTCCGCAAGGAGTGCGTGGATCGCTTCAGACGAAATTGGCTGCTGCGCAATGTATCGGCAGCGGTACCAGTTGACCATCGTAATCGGCGGTACCGGTGGTGGGTACACTTTTGTGCCGCGGTTGGACATCATCGTCAGTTCCAGCGCACCAACGCGTGGCGGCATCGGTGGCAACTGTTCGATTGCATTCCACTCGACAAAAACGTCAGCGCCGACGAGTGTCCATCTCTCCGCTGACGGTGTCGGCGGTGGGGGTGGGGGAATGTCGAGCGTCGTCGGAATAGCAACCTCGCCTTGCTCGGATGCATCTGGCAGACGAGCAATGATCGCGTCGGTGAACTGGCGTGTCGTTGCATCGCCGCCTAAATCGCGAGTGCGAATGTTCGCCTTGAGTGTGGCGTAAAGCGCTTGTTCAATGCGGTGGCCGTAGCTGCCGAGCCCGATGTGATCGAGCATCTGGAGTGCTGACAGCAGCAGTGCCGTCGGATTGGCAATTCCTTTTCCGGCAATGTCCGGCGCAGAGCCGTGGACTGCCTCAAACACTGCATGATGGCGCCCGATGTTCCCGCCTGGTGCAACTCCTAAGCCGCCAACGAGCCCAGCGCACAAATCGCTGACAATATCGCCGAATAAGTTCGGGAGGACGAGCACATCAAATGTCTCCGGTCGAGTGACCAGCTGCATGCACGTGTTATCCACGATGAGGTCGTCGGCAACGATGTCCGGATAATCCTTGGCGACCTGGCGGAAGCATTCCAGGAACAGCCCGTCGCTGTGCTTGTGAATGTTCGCCTTGTGGACACACGTTACACGTCGCCGTCCGAGACGTCGGGCAAGTTCAAAGGCATAACGATGCACAAGTAAGCTCCCCTGCCGCGTAATGATGCGTAACGTCTGCGCGACATCTGGCGTCTGGCGGTGCTCGATTGAGCCGTAGGTATCCTCGATGTTCTCACGAACGACGATCAGATCAACGTTGCCAAAGCGAGTAACCACACCAGGGAGCGATTTGGCCGGACGCACATTTGCAAACAGATCGAGCGCTTTGCGAATCGTGACGTTGACACTCTTGAACCCTTCACCAACGGGAGTCGTTGTCGGGCCTTTGAGCGCAACACCGTTGCGAATAATCGAATCGAGTGTCTCTTGCGGCAAGGGCGTACCATAGCGTTCGAAGCATGCAAGTCCTGCATGTGCCTCTTCCCATTCGACCGGGACGCCGGCTGCATCGAAGATGCGAACGACAGCATCGGTGATTTCAGGGCCGATGCCATCACCACGGATGAGTGTAACGCGACGAGGGGAAATCATTTGGCGCTGGAGCAGAGCGTGTTTAGTTGACCGTCTCGACCAAAACAGCAGTTGCTTCGCCTCCGCCGATGCAGAGTGCAGCAACACCGTAACGCTTACCGTAGCGGCGGAGTGCGTACAGGAGTGTTGTCAGGATGCGTGCGCCGCTTGCACCGATCGGATGCCCGAGCGCAACAGCACCGCCGTGGACGTTGAGTTTTTCGTGTGGGATTCCCAGCTGTTGCTTGGCTGCCAGCGCGGTCACTGCAAAGGCTTCGTTGATCTCGAACAGGTCCACATCTGCAACGCTCATGCCGGCTTTTGCAAGCAAACGCTCGATACTGTAGATCGGTGCGGTGTTGAAATCGGCAGGGTCATGCGCGTAGGTCGCTTGCGCAACGATGCGTGCGAGCGGTCGGCGACCGTGCTGGCTTGCCCACTGCTCACTTGCCAGAACAAGGGCAGCTGCGCCATCGTCAATTGAGCTGGCATTGGCCGCTGTGACCGTCCCCTCTTTGGTGAAGACAGGCTTGAGCTCGGGAATTTTCTCGAACTTGACTTTCTGCGGTTCCTCATCGAGCGTTACTGTCAGCTCGCTCTTGCCGCTCCGAACGGTAACCGGCACGATTTCATCGGCAAAGAGCCCTTCCTGCTGTGCACGGAGGGCGCGCCGGTAGCTTTCGATTGCGTACTCATCCTGCTGCTGGCGGGAAATGCCGCAGCTTGAGGCACACCGATCAGCGAAGACTCCCATCGGCTGGGGATCGTAGGCATCGGTCAGACCGTCGAGGAGCATGGAATCGAGCACTTCGCCGTGTCCGTAGCGATAGCCCGTTCGCCCTTTCGGGAGCAGGTACGGCGCATTGCTCATGGACTCTTGCCCGCCGGCAACGACAACCTCGGCATCTCCGCAGCGGATCGCTTGATCGGCGAGCATGACTGCTTTGAGACCGCTGCCACAGACTTTGTTGATCGTCATGCACGGTGTCGTCGTCGGCAGACCTGCTTTGAGTGCTGCCTGCCGTGCCGGCGCTTGCCCCACACCAGCGGTGAGCACATTGCCCATGATCACTTCACTGACCTGCTCGGGTGAAACCCCAGCGCGTTCGAGTGCTGCTTTGATAGCAATTGCTCCAAGCTCTGGCGCGCTCAACGATGAGAGCGCACCCATAAACGCACCGATCGGCGTTCGTGCTGCAGAGAGGATGACGGTCGTTGGCATTGCGGAAAGCCGAAAAAGTGGGAAAAACAGGAGCATGAGCGTAGCAAAAATACGGGACGTTCCCGCTTGGGGTGGCACTGCGTTTTCCTTTGCCACAGCCCCCTGGCGACTCACACTACCCACTGCTCTTGCTCTGGAAGCGGCAATCTGCTGCATCTAATTTTGCATTGTTGCATCACATTCAGCGCGTTACGTACACACTCTCTCTTGCACCATGATTACGTACGACCCCGCATCAGTGCCGCACCCACAACTGCACGGTATTCTGCTCAGCGGTGTTGCCCCCCGTCCGATAGCGTTCGTTGCCTCGCGCTCGGCCAACGGCGACATCAACCTTGCGCCGTTCAGCTTCTTCAACGCGTTTGCATCGAAGCCGCCAGTCGTTGCAATCGGGCCCGCGATGAGCGTTCGTTCGGGCAAAGTCAAAGACACCTGGCGGAACATTCTCGAAACGGGCGAATGCACCATCAGCGCCGTCACCTACGGAATGCTCCATCAAATGAACATTGCCGCAGCGGAATACCCCGCCGGCACAGATGAGTTCGTCAAAGCTGGGTTTACGAAAGTCCCTGCAGAGACTGTCAACGTCCCCTACGTCGGGGAATCCCCTTTTGCGATGGAATGCCGCTTTATCCAGAACATCGAGCTCTTCCGGGAAGAGGGCGGCAACGGCAACATCATGTTGCTCCGCGTCCATCGCATCCACGTCAAAGAATCCGTGCTGACCGACGGCAAAATTGATCCGCGCAAGATGGATCTCATCGCTCGGATGGGATACCACTGGTACGCACGTGTCACACCCCAGGTGTGCTTCGAGCTTCCGCAGCCTGGCAATCGGTGTGGTATCGGCCTGGACATGCTTCCGGAACCGATTCGGCAGTCTCCCATCCTGACGGGCAACGATCTTGGGCAGTTAGCTTCTGTCTTGGAGCTTCCTGCTCGCGACCCAAGTTTTCGCGAGCCTCGCTCGAATGCAGATTCGGTTGAGCATGAACTGATTGCCGGCAATCCCCGCGGTGCACTGGATGCTGCACTCCGCCTCGGCCCGTCTAACCAGTGGACTTTCCATCGAATTGCACGTGCATTCCTTGCGGTCAACGACGTTTTTGGTGCTTGGCAAACGTTGTATCTTGCGCACCCGGAAATTGCACCGTAACATTTGGCAGCGCTCTGCGTATGCCGCAAGGAGAATAATCCACCACTGCACACTGGAATGCATCGCACACGCTGGGCTGGCATCGCGCTCATCATCGTTGGGATTGTACTGCTTCTCGAAACGCTTGGCGTCATTCCCTCGATTGGATGGGTCCTCGAGTGGTGGCCCGTGCTCTTGATTGCTGCTGGCATTCGCATTGTCCTTCGCAAACCAGAGAGCTTAGCAAGTGGGCTCGTTGTCATTGCGATCGGGTGCCTGCTCCTTGCCGATAATATCTTCCCTGGCTTCGATTTTTGGGTCGCGGCGGTGCCCGTCTTTCTGATCGTTCTCGGCATCGGAATTCTCACTCGTCCGCTGCGGGATAATGCGACGGGCCGCGCTGCATCCATCGCTTTTGCCCGGAACAAACAGACACTCGAGAGCGAACTCATCAACGTGGTTGCCCTCTTCGGTGGTGCCGGGCATGTTGTCACTTCGCAGCACTTCCGCGGTGGCTCGATCCAGGCGGTTTTCGGCGGTGTGGAATTGGATTTGAGCAGAGCACGCATGGCAGCAACAGAAGCATCGCTGGATGTGGAAGCATTCTTCGGTGGTGTGAAAATCCGCGTTCCACCGACGTGGGCAGTCGCCGTCGAAGGTGCGCCAATCTTCGGTGGCATTGAGAACAAAGCAATACCCTCCGCTACAACTGAGGGACAACCACTGCTTCGCATCCGCGCAACGGTGGTCTTTGGGGGAATCGAGATTCGCTGAATCAAAATCTGCTCAAGCTGCGTTTCTACGCTTGGTCCCACAGCACGAATGTGGTAATGGCTGTCAACTACACGCTCTCGAGCGACCGCGAGCTCTACCACTACCTTTCGATGCCAGAGCATCGGGAGCGTGCATTTGAAGAAATTTACCGCCGCTACGGACAGCGCATCTACGCGTACTGCCGCAAGATCCTCTTCAACACCCAAGACGCCGAGGATGCATTCCAGAGCACCTTCCTGAAGTTTCTCAGCAGCGTATCTCCTGACCGTGAAATGACCAACTTGCCCGCCTACCTTCTGACAATCGCACGCACAACGTGCATGGACATGTTCGCCCAGCGACACGAACATGCCGAGCTTGTCGAGGACTTCCACGGCAGGCCCGATCAAACGGTCGAAGCCAATGAAATCAATGAACTCATCGAGATGGCACTCCACCTGCTCCCTGCACAGTGGCGCGAAGCGGTCATCATGCAGCTCTACGCCAACATGAGCTACGAGGAAATCGCATCCGCATTCGGCGTTCCCGTGACAACGGTGCGGAATTGGCTCTGCCGCGGCAGGCAACGCTTGCGCGAAATCCTTCAGCCGTACTTCGAAGAACGTCCTGTCGAACACCCCGAGTGACGCCGATGGAGCAGCTTTCGCATCGCGACATGATTGATCTTTTCCTCGACGGTCAGCTACCGGCAGAAGCGCGCAGCGTATTCTTTGCTGCACTGGCAGCAAGCGAGGAACTCCAGGCGGAATTTCACCGAGCAGTGGTCATCCATGCAGCAGCCCATCGCCATGCACAAACGCTTCAGCCACCACCTGCACTGACAGCATCCATCCTGGCAGCTGCTACGCCACAGGTGCCAGCTTCGCGCGCTCGAAGCGGATGGCTCCACGCCAAAGCGCTCCGCACCATTGCGCTGACAGCAGCTGCAACGGTCATTGGCTTTTTCATCGGTCGGCTCAGCGGACCGCTTCCTTCCACGACCAAGCTGGCTATGCAGTCGGAACACGCTGCAACTGGAAACGCTGTAGCCGTCCAGCACACCACCACACAAGCGATCCCAACTTCTCAGAACACACAAACTGCTCATACCACCACAGCCCAACCCAAGAGCACATCGCCGATTGCACTCGGTACACCGAGCGTGGATGAGGACATTGCTCCTCTTCCCAACGATGCGCTCACCGCTGTTGCCGTAATGCCGCTGCCAACACCAGCATTGCCAGTAGATTTTTCACCTGCGTCACCGCAGCCAATGCCACTCCCAGTGGGTCATACGCTCGAGCAGCACTCTGCACCACTGCCGCTGCCTCCCGCTGTGGAGGAGCCAGAGGAAGAATTTATCCTGAGCATCCGGCAAACAACGCCGCTTGTCCTTCGCCAGCAACGATTGCTTTCACCGCTGAGCAGCTCGCCACTCAACAACACGCTCATCGCAGCCGAGTACCGTGAGCGGACGGTCAGCATCCTTGCACAATGCGGCTACGAGCAGTTTCCGATCTACGAAGTCACCACCACTGCAGATGGCACACCCCAGTACACCCTACGGCAACTGCTCTGGTGGGTCGGTGGCGGCATGCGGGTCTATGCACCACGCGCAGAAGAAGGGCTGTTCCGTACACTTCGCCCGATGGCTGGAATTGTGCTCGGTACCAGCCAGTACGGCGTTCTCGGTCGGGCTGAGGTAGGACTGAGCTGGGAGGTGCTGCCGCACCTGAGTGTGCAATGCCTCTTGGAAGGAATGGTGCATTCTCACGGCATTGGCACCAATTGGGAACATGCAGAAAAGCTCAGTGCAAGCATTGGCTTAGCGTTCCGCTTCTGAATGGGATGACGGGTTGAGTGGTTCGACAAACACAACCCACTCGCGGAGTAGGTCCACTGCGCCTGCTCCGCTTTTTTTCGGCTTGCGAAGATATTTCCGCTGCGTCCACGAAACCGGTACGTAGCTCGATCCACGCGCGGCGGAATAGTACGCGACAATTGCTGCCGCCCGTTCGATAACCGATGGCGGCGGAAGCTGCCGTGATGGGAGTGGAATGATTCCGTGTGCACCCTCGACTCCGCGTGCATGCAGCCACACATCGTGTGGTTTTGCGATCTGGAAGGTGAGCTCATCATTGCTTCGGGCGTCCTTGCCGAGCAGCAGCACATATCCCTGCGGCAAGGCAATGCGACGGAATCGTCCAGCGCGGTGGTCCGGCACGCGAGGTTCGCTCGGTTCTTCGGCTGCGGGAAACAGCTCCCTGGCAAGTGATTCTACCTGTGCAACTGTTTGAGCCAATGCCAACGTATCAAGCGCAGTGCGAAGTGTATCGGCACGCTGCTGCAGCAAAGGCAGGCGTTGTTCGGCGATCATCGCAGCGCGCCGGAGCTTGCGTGCCTTCGCAAAGTAGCGCTCTGCATTGCCGAGCACTGTCAGCGTGGGGTCAAGGGGAACCTGGTAAACCATGCCATCCCAGTCGGCGCATTCGATGCTGGTAAGTCCGCGGCGATGGCGATCGCAAGACACAACAAGCAGGTTTCCCCACTGCTCGAAGACAGGTGCAGCCTCGATTCCTTCCTGATCACCTGCCAGCACTTCGATTGCAGACTCGATCCGCCCAAGTTCACTCCGAATGCGGCGTTCGAGCTGATGCTTGGCTCGATCGAGTACCCATTGATGGTACAACGCCCGCACTCGGTGACGGATGCCCTCCTCCACGGTGGGGACATCCTGCCACTGCCATCCATCCGGGACACAACCAAGGAGGAACAACTCCTGCCCCGTCGGCGAGCGCGCAATCACTGGATGAGGTCGCTCGATAAGTTCGTCGCGAAATGCTCGTGCTGATGCAATGATGCGCTGGCGTTCTTCTGCGGAAAGCTTCCCCCACAGAGTATCGCCACGCTCGTTCCTTGTTCGGCACCAGGCTTGGGCATAGGGCTGTGCAAGCAAGAGCCTGCTGCGCTGAAGAACCTCCAGCACCGTCCACTCGTTGGGGCACTCCAATGGACATGGCAAATGCGGAGGCGGTGGCTCCCATTGCATCTCCACGCGCATCGAAGGATCGAACCTGGCAGCATCTACAAGTACGCGAGAAGCTTTTTCAAGGAAAATGCAATTGGATCGAGCGCCAGGAACCGCTACAATAACAAGCTCCCACTGGCCGAGCAACAGCGAAATAATGCGATTGGCATCTGCGATCGCAATTGTCTCTACTTGCGCAAGTGCCAGCTGCGGGAACATGCGCTGCCGCCTCTGCGGAGGATTCGCCCGCTGAACGTACACACTCTGAATCGGCCGACTCATTGCATGCACCAGCTGCATTGCCCCATGCGGCGTTTCGATGTGGATGCCAATCTCATCACTGGAGGTGCGGTAACATTCCACTACGACCGCTCGTTCGAGCTGCGGTCGCAATTCCAGGACGAGTGCTGCCAGTGTTGTCCAGTGCCGAATCATCGCTGCGTCCGCGGGCCTTTCCTGCGATGAGGCATCGGCGAAGTGTCCTGGCATGAGGATGTTGCCAAGCTACGGCGTAGCTCGGCGCGAAGCTCTTCGTCTGGCTCGCGCGCAAGGTACGCAAGGAGTGTACACCGAAGGGGTGACGCTGCAACGGTTCGGTAAAATGCAGCGCGCACTGCGGGCGATTGCTCGAGCACGGCATTTTCCAACTGCGACCACTGCTGCCAAAAGTTGGCCGCACCCGAATCGAGCATACTAACGCACAGCACAGTGGCGATCTTTCCGCGTTCGGTTGTCTCGCTGCGCAGCAGTCGTGCAAGCGTAGTGGGGTTCCAATCGTTGCTTTCGCGAAGACCGAGTATAGCACTGGTGCGAACAATTGCCGCCGAGTCGCGGAACGCACGCAGCACGTATTCCTGCGCCGCCCCGCCGAGTGCCGCCGAGAGCGCATAAGCAGTCCGTGCACGTACCCATGAATGTTCATCGGCGAGCAAGCGAACGATCCGGCGGGCGACGCTGGCAAACTTGCCTTCGCCAATTTGCTGCACCGCCGCTGCACGCACACGCCAATCGCGATGTCGTGTCAGCGCTACTGCGGAATCGGCCAGTGCTGCGATGCGGCACTTCCCGATCGCCCACAAGCAGAACAGAACCGTCGTCGTATTCGGTGAACGGAGGGAGTCGGCAATCAGCCGCATTACCGCCAGCGAATCACTCCGATAGAGCCGCGGGATGATGTCCTCCAGTGCGAGACGCTCGCGTGGAAAGCGTGTCCCCAGTTTGCGGGCAAGGTATCCCAGCGCAGCGCTCCCGTAGCGAACAATCGCTGTCCGTGCAGGCGCAACCAGTGGCTGGTACTTGAGCAGTGGCGTCGTCGCAAGCACGAACAAACTATCGAGCGAGGCTGGCAGCAGCGTATCCGGAGTGCTCTTGGATGTCGTCGCTTTGCTCTCTCCCTGAAGAGTATCGAGCTGGGCATCCCATGCAATGCCGAAGGTTGATTTGATCTGCACCGTGTGATTTGCAAGCACGAAGGCATAGCGATCGTTTCCACTCGCATCAGCGAAAATTCCTAACATTGGAAGACCTCGCCGGAGATCAGAAAAGCCCCGTGTGTTGCTTTCGCTACGGGCAACGTACGCATCATCGCCGCTTCGATCGAGAAAGATGCTAACAGCGTTGGCATTGCCGCCACCGAGCGAGAGTGACTCGGCAACGTATGCATCATCGCCTGCTTCGTCGTAAAGCATCCCGACTCCGACGTCATGCCCACAGCCTTGCGAAACACCGCGTGCAAGGTACACGTCGTTGCCCTCGCGATCCCAGAGCAAGCCGTGCGCAAAGTGGATCCCTGCCCCTTGCGCATACTGATAGGCGACGTAACGATCCTCCCCTTTCCGATCGTCGAGCATGCCAAGGCCGAACCAGTATGCTGTTCCCTGCCCGTAGATGTCGGTGGTGTAGATGTCGTTCCCCTCGCGATCGCTCAGCAGAGCAATGCCCCCGCTGGCAAGAGGCCGGTAGCCGAGCGCTGCGCCTTGCGTGAACGTCAGATAATGCGACTCGTAGCGGAGGACATCGAGGAACGGACTCGCCGTCGTGTAGTGGTCGTTGCCTCGAGCGTCCACAAGGATCGCCACACCCCGTGTCCCAGCGAATGCTTGGCCGTGAGCAGCGACGGCGTAGTGATCATTGCCGCCATCGTCGAAGAGGATTCCAACGCCGAATGCAGCAGCAGCCTGGCTGAAGACACCTCCGACGTAGGAATCGCTGCCAGCCATGTCGTGCAAAATTCCAACACCCCACAGGCCGCTCCCCAGCGTGATGTTCCCGGCGCGGTAGCTATCGTCGCCATCAACATCGAGCAGGATTCCGCATCCTGCAACACCGGCACCGAGCGTATAGTCACCCCCAACGTACACATCGTTACCACCTAGGTCAATGATCACCTGGGCGCCACGCTCGAAGGCACGCTCCTTTGTGGATTCGAGGAAGTAGGCATCATTGCCTCCGACATCGAAGATGAATGCGTAATCGCCGCGATAGACGTCATCGCCAGGTCCGCCGATTGCACATCGTCCGATTGGAGTGTCCCAGACAATCGTGCGAATGCTATCCCGCAAAAGCTGCTGTGCAGAGCGCGTTCGCTGGAGCAGTTCGACCAAGTACGTGTAGAGCTGGAGGCCACCGATGATGGTGCTACTGAGATCGGGCGTAAGCGCTGCATCGAAGTATTCCCGTGCGATTGAATCCCCGCGGAGTTCTGCTTCTTTGAGTTGGTAGGGGTCGGCTTTTTCATCCTCAGCGCTCAGGAGCCAGAGGGAATCGCTCTTGGCAAAGAGAAGCTGGCTGCTCCGGAGGAAGCGCCGCAGTTGCTGCGTGGCAGTGCGATATGCTGCGATTGGCGCAAGGTACTGCTGAACGATGCTCTGATAGACCAGTGACGATCGAAGAAGCGCAGAATCGCTCGCGATTGAAGGGTAGAACTCCCAGCTTGCTCGCTGATCGAGCCTCAGGGGCGTAGTGCTCGAATACCCGCAGAGCGCAGCCAAACTATCGTACACGTGCAGATCAGCAGTGCTCTTGAGTGCATCGGCATAGCGCGAGAGCTGCTCGCAGCGCCGAATCATTGCAAGCGGATCGGCAAATACGTCCTCAACCGCGGCAAGCCGGTGCCGATCACTGCCAGCCAGGTCGCTCGGGAGCACAAGATCCCGCCACTCCATTCCGAGCCGCCTGAGTGCTTGCTCCAGAATCGCCCGCGGCTGCTGCGCAACCGCAGCTACTACACATGCCACAAAGACCAAAAGCCACTTCATCGCCGACTACGAAGGACGTTGCGGCAGCAAGATAAGATGCGTATCATCGCCCGCACGTCCGAGTGCATGATACTGCCAGCGCGGCGCTGACTGCAGCGATTGTGCCGAAAGCGCTGCAGTGAAGGATATGCCTTGGCCCAGCATCATCGGTGCCACAAAGAGATGGAGCTCATCCAACAGTCCATGCTCGATGCACCACGAGAGAACCTGCGCGCCCCCTTCGACAAGGACCGATGTGATGGACAGTTCCTTGCCGATCGTCACAAATAGTTCGTCGAGCGCAAGACGCCCCGCGCTCGTTACGGAAACACCGACGACCGTGATGCCCTCCCTACGAAGTGCATCTGCTGCTGAAGATTCGGCACGCTCGCGCGAGGTCGCGACGATCGTCCGCATTCGGTGCTCATCGCACAGCACGCGGTAGTTCATCGAAAGCCGAAGCCCTGTATCGAGCACAATCCGACGTGGCATCCTTCCCCGGACAAGCCGTGGCCCAAGGTGCGGGTTATCGCGTTCGACTGTCGCACGTCCGACAAGCACTGCGTCCACTTCCGCCCGGAGTGCATGGGCACGGCGTCGCGCTTCTTCTCCGCTGATCCACTGCGACTGCCCCTCACGTGTGGCGATGAAGCCATCGAGCGAGATTGCGCCCTTGCCGATGACGTATGGCATGCCCGTCGTCACGTGCTTGACGAAAAAGCGATTGATCCACCGACATTCCGCTTCGAGGACACCGACAGTAACCTCGATCCCTGCTTGTTGCAATCGCTCGATGCCACCCTGGGCCTGAGGGTTGGGATCACGCATGCCAACGACGACTCGCCGAATCCCGCGACTCGGATCGAGCGTGCCATCAGGCCGCTGCTTCGTTGCAAGGATTGCATCAGTACACGGCGGCTGCTTGCCCTGGTGGTTACACGGTTCGAGCGTTACGACCATCGTCGCACCCTCGAGACTTTCCGATGCTCGACGAAGTGCATGGACTTCGGCATGGATGCCGCCGTAGTGATCGTGCCACCCCTCGGAGATGATGCGTCCATCACGAACGAGGACACATCCGACACGCGGGTTGGGGCTTACTTTCCCTGTTCCGCGGAGTGCCACGTGCAGTGCTCTCCGCATTGCGTCTGCATCAGTCATCGCGCTTTGCCCTTCCAGTCGAACGCTATACGTGCTGTGTAGGGATACGGCTTGGCAACAATCGAAAGAACTGCTGTGTAGCGACCGGGCGGAAGCGGAACTCCCTCGTTGTCAGTTCCTGGCCACTCGAAGGTGTACCGCTTGAGTTCCCCACGACGCCGTGGCTCGACGGAACTCACCTCTTGCAGGTAGTTCATCCCAGCATTGCTGGCAAAGCGAAGGCTGCCGCGTTCATCAAAAATCTCTACCCGGAAGCGCTCACTGGTCGGGTGGTAATCCTCGCCCGTGCCACGATTGCGTTGAGCAAGGAGTGCGAAGGTAACACTTGAGTCCGTCTGGGCATCAATAAACGGCGTCACCGTGATAAAGGGCGGCATCGAGTCAACTGGCAAGGACAGCACGGTATCGAGCCGTACTTCGTACTGCTTCCGCGCGAGCGTACTGAAGCGTATCACGCACTGGAGCGTATCAATGGCCAGCCCGAGTGGATTGCTCCAATAGGCTGTCCCTTCCGTGCTGATACTGTCGAGTTTTTCCCGAAAGCCCGTTGTGCCGTTGATAAGGGCAAGGTACAACGTGGTATCGAAATTCGATCGGCCCCGCAATTGCAGCAGAGCAACGATCGAATCTATCCCGAACACAAAGCGGTGCTGCGGAGACGTGGTATCGCGAAGGGTTGCAACCATCACATCGAGCGAGATTCCACGGCGCTCAATGCGCAGGTCAATCTTGGGTGGAACCGGCGGGGCATGATGAGCAACCAGCTGCGGCGGATGGTGCACAGACCGACAGCTGAGAAAAATCGCTAGTCCTATGAACAGCGATCGTACCATATGCTCGCGGCAAAAAGTGAGAGTGCGTAATGAGGCTCAACCGAGCCGCTGCAAATATCGGCACTCTGCACGATGCACAGGGCAGCGAGCAGATGGTTACTCCTCGGTCTTTTTGCCCTTTTGCGCGACGAGTTCTGGTTCAGTCGGTGATGCTTCCGTTGGCGTTTCTTCGGAGATACGCTTTGCAATCACCGCCGCAATTGCCACATCGGGAGCCATGCGGAAAGTAATCCCCGGCAGCGAGAGATCGCCAACATGCACTGATTGACCAATCCGCAGACCGGAGACATCTACCTCGATATGCTCGGGGAGATCGGCGGGTTTGCAGACGACGGTCAATTTATGCACTAGCTGTTCGAGCAGCCCGCCTTGTTCGTGGACGCCGATCGGTGTCCCAACTAATTGAACAGGGACCTCGAACTCCGATGCACGGTCGGCGCTGATGCCGTAGAAGTCAACGTGCGTGATTGCATCGGTCACAGGATCGAAGGCGACGTCTTTGAGGATGCACTCGTAGGTTGCTTGCGTTTCTTCGATGCGAAGCTGCACGAGGTGCGTTTCCCGTGTATAGACCAACGGTCGCAAGGCCAGTGGCTTGACAGCGATGGGGATTGGCTCAGCGCCAGGCGTGTAGAAAATGCCAGGGACCAAGCCACGCCGACGCACTTGTTTTGCCGCTTGTTTGCCAGTCGGGCGCAGTGTCGCAGTGAGAACAAAGTCGCTCATTGCAGAGGTGGATTGTTGTGATACCTACCGAATGATGTCGAACAACGATGAAATTGATTCGTTCCGATGCGTCCGCAGAATTGCTTCTGCGAGTAATTCCGCAACCGAGACGACGCGAATCTTCGGCGATGGCCGCCGCAGTGGAATCGTGTCGGTCACATAGACGCGCTCGATGTCTTCGCATTCCTCGATTGCCTCGAGCGCATGACCAGAGAAGACTGGGTGCGTACATGAACCCACGATCGTGCGCGCTCCATGCGACTTTAGCGTGCGCGCGCAGCTGACGAATGTCCCGCCGGTATCAATCAAATCATCAACGATGATAACATCCTTCCCCTCGACGTCCCCGATGACTGTCATGATTTCGCTCACATTGGGCGCTGGGCGGCGTTTATCCACGAGCACTAGATCTGCGTGGAGTCGCTTCGCATACGCGCGTGCGGTTTTAGCACCGCCAACGTCGGGGGCGGCAACCGCCAAACGATCGAGCTGCTCCTGCTCGAGAACCGGCAACAGCACTCGCGATGCATAGAGATGGTCGAGCGGAATATCAAAGAACCCTTGGAGCTGTGGCGTGTGCAGGTCAATTGTGATGACACGATCAGCTCCTGCAACAGTGAGAACGTTGGCAACGAGCTTCGCCGTAATCGAGACGCGCGGCTGATCTTTCCGATCTTGCCGTGCATACCCAAAGTACGGTATGACCGCGGTAATCCGGGAAGCCGATGCTCGCCGCGCAGCATCAATCAGGATGAGCAACTCCATCAAGTTCTCCGCTGGAGCATAGGTGGATTGAATGATGAACAAATCCACCCCGCGGATGTTCTCTTCATACTTGACCCAGATTTCGCCGTCGCTGAAGTTGCGGATCGTGACGTTTGCCAGCTCGAGCCCTGCTGCCCTTGCAACGCGGGCGGCAAGCTCTGGATGCGACCGACCAGCAACGATTTTGATCTCGGCGGGAACGATGCCTTCATGCAAGGGGTGCAATCCAGCAAGCGGCGACGACTCGATCATGGATATTCGGAAAAGTGCTCCTGGGGACAGCCACCTGCGCTCGGCGGAATGCCGCACGCTGACATTGCTGGCACAGCCAGCATCCTGCTGGGGCGGCTGGATTCGAACCAACGAATGGCGGATCCAAAGTCCGCTGCCTTGCCACTTGGCGACGCCCCAACCACAGTTGTGATCGCTCGTTTCGGGCCGCAAATATACGGCATTCCGAGTGCACCCACGCTCAGAATGACGCGAATGCTACTGCATGGATACTGTGCCGTTAGACCGAGACAATTGCCGTTCGTGCTACGAGTGACGCACCTATTCTGACGATGCTGCTGGGCAGGAGTGATTCAGCAGCGAAACAAGCGCTCCAGGTACATGCTCTCGCTCACTGAGCATCGCACGGAGAAACGCACAGTACTGCCGCTGCAAGGACGGATACTCCTCGAGTGCAGCCAGATGGCGTTCGATCGTTTCAATGTCGCCGCGCTCAAGCGGACCTGTCCGCGCAACAGTTGCCCTCTCGCGGAGCGATGCAATCGCATTTTCCATCGTTGCGTGCAGAATCGGTGGCAGAAACAACTCAGCGGGTATCGCCGCTGCCTCGGCTGCACGGAGCGCTGCTGCAATTGCCGCCGTCGTCACATTGGATGCAAGCACAGCTGCAAGGTGATAGAGCGCTTTCCGCTGCGGGCTCACTTCCCCCAGCCAATATGGGATTCCACCAAGTGCCGAAATGAGGCGTTCAATCTGCTCACGGACAACGTCCTTTGCTTCGACACCCCACACTGCACCGTAGAGCCACATCGGATCAGGCTCCGGGATCATCGTAAACGGATGCGCAGCAGCAGCATTGCCACCGAATGCTTCCACTGGTGCGATGGCCGCGCGGGTGAGCACTCCCGAACAGTGCACGACCAGAACACCCTCGAGCTGTCGGCCGAAACGCCGTGCGACATCCACAGCAATGGAAGCAAGCGTACTATCGGGGACGGCGAGAATGAGCGCCTGGGGCAGGACAGCGATCTCGTCGAGTGTCCCAACAATTGGGGTCCACTCTAACCACCGGCGAAGCTGACTGCGTCGCTGGGGCGACCGAGCAACAATCCATGCAACGTTCGGTGCAAGCGCTCGAGCGATCGCTCCACCGACCCGCCCCCCGCCGACGATGCCAATGCGGAACGGAAGCGCCCCAACCGACGGTGCAATCTGCAACGATTCGAGCGACGACACCGCAGCACCTACTCTTCCAGTGGAACGACATCGTACCCATCGCTGCGGTCACGCACGGCGTAGCCGCGACGGGCAATCTCCTGGCGAATTTGATCGGCACGCGCAAAATCTCGCTGCAGACGCGCCTGCCACCGCTCGGCGGCAAGTTGCGCCACATCGGGTGGAATCACCACTGGCGGACGCTCGCTGATTTCCCAGACGCCAATAATCTCGTTGAGCACCGTGAAAAATTCACGCAGTGCGTTGCGACTGTCGCGATCAAGCTCAGCGGCAGGATGCTCGCCGATGAACGTAAACAGCGCTGCCAGTGCTTTGGGTGTGTGGAGATTATCGGCAAGGTGCCCGAAGACCTCCGTGCGGATCAACTCAACATCACACGAACGGCTCCCCCCACGCTCGAAAAGCTGGTAGATGTACTCCTGCACACGGCGGCGTGCACGGCGCGCCGCTGCCACACCCTCGAACGTGAAGTTATACACCGATTGGTAGTGCGCTCCGAGCATCGCATACCGAACATCGAGCGGATCGAGCCCACGGGCGACGAGATCCTCGAGCGTGTAAAAATTGCCCAGCGACTTGCTCATCTTCTGTCCCTCGACTTCGAGGAACTCGTTGTGCACCCAAAAACGCGCGGTCTCGGACCCGTAGCCCGCTGCACTCTGCGCGATTTCGTCTTCGTGGTGCGGGAAACGCAAATCCACACCGCCGGTGTGAATATCAAACGGCAAACCGAGCAGTTCATGCCCCATCGCCGAGCATTCGATATGCCAGCCTGGACGGCCAGGGAGGACCGTACCATCATCGAGCCTCAGCTCCCAGAAAGGTTCTCCCTCCTTGCGACCTTTCCAGAGCACAAAATCCGAGACCTCTTCGCGCTCGTACTGATCTGCATCAATGCGTGCACCAGCGATGAAGTTCTGCAAATCAACAGCGAACAGCAAGCCATAGGGATGCTCCTTGATCCACGCCGAAAGGTCGAAGTACACGCTGCCCCCTGCAACGTAGGCATAGCCGTTGCGCCAGATACGCCGGATAAGCTCCATCATCGCGGGGATGTAGTCCGTTGCCCGTGGCATCGCGTAGAAATGCTCCCGCCGAATCCCGATCGCCGCGATGTCTTGCAAGAACACCTCTTCGTAATAGCGCGTCAGTCGGCGAAGATTTTCTCGCGGGTCGCCGGTTTGTTCGCCCATGCGATCTGGTTTCCACGCTGCGCTCCCTGGCTGGCTGTCGCGGATTGTTTTGTCGTCAATATCGGTGATGTTCATCACCCAGCGAACCGACCATCCCCCAAGATGCCGCAAGACGCGCTGGAGCACATCAGCGCAGAGGAACGCTCGCAAATTCCCGATGTGCACATGATTGTACACCGTCGGACCACATGAATACATCCGCACCAGCCCTGGCTGGAGCGGTTCGAAATGTTCGACTGTGCGTGAGAGGGTGTTGTAAAGCCGAATCTCCATTTGAGACTGCCACCTTAGGATGTAGACTTGCCGATGTAGCGAAAATCAATTTGCCGCCGTCCAGGATGCACCTGTTCGAGCCGAACGCGGATGCGACTTCCGAGCTGAAAGGTTGCATGCGTGTGACGCCCGACGAGCGCATAGCGACGTTCGTCGAACACGTAGTGATCACGCGGCAGCCAGCGGACTGGGCAAAGCCCTTCGGCGTAAATCTCATCACAGAGGATAAAGACGCCGAACTCGGCAACTCCGGTGATCGTTGCGTCGAATTCGGCTCCTTCGAAGCGACGAGCCAGCAACACCTGCGCGACTTTCTGCGAGGCACGCTCTGCTTCGACGGCATGGCGTTCACGTTCGGATGTATGCTCGGCGATCGGTTCGAGCCGATCCCGCAGGTGCGCAATCCGCTGCGGCGTAGGCTTGCCGAGCGAATATTCCTTGAGCAGCCGATGCACCACCAAATCCGGGTAACGACGAATCGGCGAGGTAAAGTGCGTGTAATCGGTAAAGCCCAGCCCGTAATGCCCAATGTTCGTCGTGGAATAGTGCGCCTTCGCCATTGAACGAAGCAGCACCATGTTGACGACAGCCGCCTCTGGGCGTTCTGCGACAACAGCCAGCACTCGATTGATGTCGCTGGAGCGCAACCCACCGCGCCCGATTGGGACGTCGTATCCAAGCGAGCGAACGAATGCAACAGCCATGCGGAGTTTTTCTGCATCTGGCTCATCGTGGACGCGGTAGAGAAACGGAAGCCCGCCTCGAATGCGCCACCGCCGACCGAGCGCAGTGACATGCTCGGTGACACAACGGTTTGCAGCGAGCATGCACTCTTCCACTAAGCGCGTTGCACGCGTGGAGCCTTTCATATACGCACGCTGGGGTTCGCCGTTGCTATCGAGTTCGAAGCGTAGCTCGAGCGTCGAAAAATCAATGCCGCCGCTTTCGAAGCGTCTGCGGCGAAGTATTTGCGCAAGCTTGTCAATTGCGCCGACCAGCCGAGCATGGTCCCCTTCTCCGCGCTCGAGAATCCGGTCTACCTCTTCGTAGGTAAAGCGGCGCTTGCTGATAATCGTGCTCTCGGTGATGCGGTAGCCAACGCGTTCACCGTCCGGGCGAAATTCCATCAGAACCGAGTAGGCAAAGCGTTCCTTCCCCGGAACGAGCGAACACGCATCGTTTGAGAGAATTTCTGGCAACATCGGAACGACGCCATCAACCAGATACACGCTCGTTCCGCGCTGGAGCGCTTCGCGATCGAGCGGCGAATCTTCTGGAACGAACGCACTGACATCGGCGATGTGGACGCCAAGCTGCATGTTCCCATTCGGGAGCAACTCGAGCGAGAGCGCATCGTCGAAATCTTTTGCGTCGGGTGGATCAATCGTGACAATCTCCCACGAGCGAAAATCTTCGCGTTTGCCGACAGTTTGCGGTGCGTGCGCGGCTTTTTGAGCAACGTCAACTGCTGGCGCAGGATACGTCCGGGGTAACTGAAACTCGCGGTATATGCTCTCGAACTCCGATTGTGCCCGTCCAGGGCGGCCGAGGACCTCGATGATCTCCACTTCGGGATTATGCTGGGGCGAGGTCCAGCGCAGAAAGCGCGCCAGCACCTTATCGCCAGGTTTTGCACGACCGAGCCGGTCCGGCGCAACTAAAAAATCGAAGGGATAGACCTCCTCATCCGGAACGACAAAGTAGAAGCTTCCATCAGATTCGAGAGTACCGGCGATTGGCTGCTCGTTCCGCTCGATGATGCGGACAACCTCGCCGCGTTGCGGTTTGCGTGGTGGGGTTGGCAGCAGCCGTACCTCGACAATGTCTCCATGGAGTGCGGTACCGGCAAATCGCCGCCGCACGATGATGCGAGGCATCGAAGGGTTCCCTGTTTCCACATAACTGGCACCACTCGGCTCGACAACGAAGCGCCCGCGATAGAACACTGCGTCCATTCCCGGCAGTGCGTAGCGCCGACGGCGCGTGCGAACAAGCGCTCCTTCCTCGGTAAGTTCCAAGATTACGTCGCGCAATAGTTCGTACTCGTCAGAATCCGAGGAGACACCGAACGCACGAGCAATCTCGTGGAGTAACAATGGCTCTCCCCGATCGGCAAACAGCTGCAACACACGTCTTCGCAGCTCGGCGCGATCAGTCGGGATAGAATTTTTCTGCATGGTCAACTGTAGAGAACAACGGTATTGCTCCGCCGTACTGCTTGATGCAACGCAGTGAGGGCATGATCGAGTGCCGTCTGGGGCGTATCGTTCCCGTTGAGATGCGCCACCCCCGCACTAACAGTCACGACGACGGTTCGCCCTTCGATGCTCTGCGGCGTGCCGGCAATTTTTCGGCGAATGTGGTCAACGAGCAACTGCGATTGTTCGAGTGTAAGTCCTGGCAGAAGAATTCCGAGCACTGCCCGATCAAGCCGGCCGATAATGTGATACGGCCGCACCAGCGAACGAACAATATCAGTGGCACGTTCGACCAGCTGTTCATAGGCCAACGGATTCTGCTCAAATGCTTTGTAACGGTCCAATTGCAGTACTGCGATCGAAAGCGGCGCACCAGTATCGCGCGCGCGTTCGACTTCTTCGGCAAGGCGCTGCTGGAATGCTCCCGCATAGTAGGTCTGCGTGTTGTCGTCAAGGAGCGATTGACCTTCGACCCGCTCGCGCAGAACCATCTGGGCGATGAGCATGCCTGCATGTTCACCAATGATTTCCAAGGCTGCGATGTCCTGCTGGCTAAGTCGTCCCCGCGTGGATTCCACAAAGAGTGCACCGTAGTTTTCGTTGAGCGCACGGAGAGGAACAGCGACGAAAAACCCATCGTCGCGCGTCGGCTCCGTTGCTGCGTAGCGACGCCGGAAGCTCTGACAATGCTGACACTGGACGACACTCCCTTCGAGCAACGTTTTAGCAATCGCAGTCTCACCAAGCTCGACCGGTGTCCCTGGCGGTGGTACTTGGTCCCCGCGGGATGAGACAATTTCCCAGCGATCGCGCTCAGGTACAAAGAGCACAACCCCGGTCCCCCGACATTCTACCAAGGTCGCGGCTGCCTGGACAAGTGCTTGTACGATGTCGGTGATGCTGCAGCCTGGCTCTTGCAGCAGTCGGCGGAAGTGCACGATCGTTTCCAGTGTTCGCGCATGTTGCTGCAAATCGTACTTGGCTGTATAGCTCTGGACGAGCATGGAAATCAACCGCCCACACTGACCGAGCACACCAATAGTTTGCTCGTCGTAGGCATCGTTCTCCGCTGAATCTACCGCCAACACCCCGACAACGGATTTGTGCAGATACACCGGTACACCTGCGAACGATTTTGCACCGGTTGCTTGGTAGTAGTACGGCAGCACGTCGCACTCGGCACTCTGCTGAATATCGCAGACGATTTGCGCTTGACCTTCCAGCGCAATGTGGGAAATGATGTCCTCCCCAAGAGGAAATTTTCGCTGGTCCCGCAGTGAATCGGCGACATCGCTAATGGATGCTTCGAGCACTAATTCGGAACGTTCTGGGTTGTACCAGAAGAATGTCGTTGTGCGGGCATTCATCGTCGAGCGGAGTATCGTCATTACCCCTTTGAGGATGTGCGCGAACTCGCGGCGTGGCTCCGAGATAGCAGCATCGTCGAAGCCTTCTTCGATCAAGGAAGCCAGCGACAGTTGCACATGCTTGATCCGCGGTGACGATGGCTGCGCTGTTTGCTCCTGTGGCGGTTGATCTTGTTGCGCATGCGCTGACGACACCTTCCGTTTGATCCGGACCGAGGAAATTTCGTCACTGTCGCTGGAAGGTGCTGCGCTGTCGCCATTTCGGGAGTGTGGCAGCTCTTCTTTCTGGGAAGAGGTACTCGGCTGCTGCGACTGGACTGGGCGTGGGGTGGAGTGTCGAAAAGTAACTGGCGAATCGTCTGTTTCCTCGCTGCTGAACGTTGTAGCGAAATCGTCGAAGACGATGCGTTTTGTTCCGTCGTCACTCGAGCGGACATGGCGCACAGCCAGTTCAACGGTCTGCGAGACTTTCGGACGGGACCATGCGACCTTTTCGCGCATCCGTGCAGAAACGTTGATTGCAAGGAACACGCCCGAAAGGAGAACGATGCACGCTCCAATTAACCGCACTGGCACTTCCTCGAGGAATACCAGCGCAAAAAGCCCTCCGAGAATGCAAACGATAAAGACCGCATCGCTCGGAGCAAGGTAACGCGTCCACGATGTAACAGAGCGTGCGCTCATCCGAACACGAGGTATGCGACGACAGTGCGAAGGCAGTGGGCTGCTGCAGCGCAAATATACGCTTGCCTTGCGAGGAAGGAATGTCCCCGAGCTATTGCTGTCTCATCTGAACAGACTGAACCCGGAATTCCGACACTGAGCGCCGATATTGCCGGAGTTGCTCTCGGCTGCTCTTGCGTGGAGAGACTTCAGCAGCGATGGCGTACTCAACGGTATTGCTCCGCTGTACCATGAGGCCGTAGTGCATCGAAAGCGTACCCTGCGCTGCACCACGCACCGTGCCGGTGCGGAGGACAACGCCTTGCTTTTCAACCTCAGGGACAAGCTGAATCTTCCCATCGAGCACTGCAGAAATCAGCAGGAGCGAATCGCCCTGCTTCCGCTCGAGACTATCGAGCCGGTACGTTGCTTTTGCAGTGGCAACGAACAGTGGGGGGATCTGTTGGGGAATTGACCGCGACCATGTGCGCGAGGAATCAAGCGGTGAATCTGGAAGGAGCAGGAACTGCTGGGCGAGCGCTTGTGCGTAGAGCTCAACCTCGAGCTGATGTTCCAGTTGCTTGCGCTGATCCTGGGTAAGCGAATCTGCGCGTGCTCCACCAAGGAGCGCACGGAGAATCTGACCAGTGCCGGTGATCTCTTCGACAGCGCCGAGCGCAGAAATCGCTGCGCGGACTTCTTTCCCAATCGCAGCGGTCAGCATATCGAAACGCTCATCCTGGCGATCAGCTTGGCGCGCAGAGTTGTACCGAACAACTTGTACTGCAGCAGAATCCCCTTGCCAGTAACGCTGCTCCAAGCGAATTGAATCGTACCGCATGCGCATTCGCATGCGTCCATTCGGCTCGCGCTGTTCAATCACTTGCGTGAAATACCATACGGTCTGCGCGCGAACATGGAGCGAATCTTGATCGAGCGTCTCGTTCTGCTCGAGTACGCAGTTCAACTCGATTCCGCTGGTGGGTGTATAACGCAAGCGAAACGAGTCTCTGATTGTGATCGGCTCAGCATTCCCTCCACTGCGCTGAGCGATCGTAGTATCGCGCAGCTCCGACGGCTTTTGCTGATTGGTGCTACACCCCACCATGAGTACCAGGAGTGCAATCGCGAGTGAAACGTACATCGAGTTACCCATCAGTAGTCGTACTGCCCTCGCAGCATCCAACGGTAGCGAGAGCGAATGTGTTGGCGGAAAATTTCATTTCCCGTTTTACAAATAGCATCAGCCTCAAGCTCGGTTCGCGCTGATTCAATAAATCCAGCTTTGTGCACCTCGACGATATGGCGTGCGTTCCCACTGCCACCGATGACTTCGACGAAGCGTTGAATGTTGTAAAGCTTGAGCTTCTCGCGTGTCGGTACCAAACTATCAGCTCGAGTTTCAAGTTCGGATATTGGCCCGCGACGCTCGACGATACGCGTGCGGGCGCGTGGATCTCGGAACTCGATACCATCGGCAAGGAGCACAAACGGCTTTTGCCAAATAGAGTCGAGCGCGACACGGCCGCTGGGCAATGCACCTTTCTGCGGGTCTGCATACTGAGCCAGTACCGGCAAGCTGATGTTCCGGAGCCAAATGAACCGCTGCAGTGAATCGAACGACGATACTCGGCCAGAATCTTCGGCGATGTAACTGCGGAGCCAATCGAGCATTTCTCCTTCCACTTTTGCTGCGTCCCAGTAGGGTGAGTAGTACAGCAGGTATTGCCGATTGAGCGGCACAACTGCAGCAACGAAATCAGGGAACTGCAGCGGCATCTGTCCGCGCGGCTTGTAGCTGAGTGTATTACCACCGCTTGAAAAGCTGTATTCGAGCGAGTCAATCGTCACTTGAACGCTCGTTAGGCCATCACGTGGACCTTCGATTGCTTCGAGCGATAGGTAGTAGGTCACCGTACGCGTGTAATCGAGTGTCGAGCTATCGCTGTAGATACGGTGGACGGTTGTGGTATCGGTGTACACGTACTCGAAGAGCCGTCCGACGGGGAAGCGGAGGTAGAGCGCAACTGTTTCCTTCGGTTTTTCTGGTGCTGGCGTTTGCTCACCGCGTACGCCTTCTTGAGCATGCGCAACGGCAATCGCAAGCAGAGCAACCAGCGCAATCCGACGTATCATCAGACTGGGTGCGTACATTCAACTGGGTGCAAATATGCGGCTGGAGCGTTCATCGCTCGCGCTGCGCAGAAAACAACGCCCATGCTGCCAGCGTCATGCCGTCCCAAATCGTACCATCGGCGATGCGGGCAACCAGCTCTTCGGTTGTCACCAGCAGCGGTGCGGTTTCCTCGACGGGGTCATCGGCTTTTGCAACTGGGTGCAACTGACGCGCAACGTAGACATGGCACCGTTCATCGGTAACGCCGTTCATCGGGTTGTATTCGCCGATGCGCTCGAGGATTCCTGCAGCATAGCCAGCTTCTTCTTGCAACTCGCGATGCGCCTGCTGCTCAGGGGTAGCGCCCTCTGGGATACCGCCACCTGGGAACTCGATGCTTTCCCGTTGCCAGAGATAGCGAAACTGGCGCACCATCACGAGACTTCCATCTTCGGTGATGGGGATAATCATAACCGATCCGCGCGTGTGCACAAAGTAGTACGGCTGCTCTCTCCCGTCGCGCAGGGAGTAGGTATCGAGCCAGTACTCCCAGTACGGATTTCGAGCAAGTTGTACAGTCGAGATGCGGCGGAGCGGGAAACTCTCCATCAACCGACCAATTCAGATTCAGCAAAGAAGAAGGCGATCTCGGTGCGTGCATTTTCGGGTGAGTCGGAGCCGTGGATCGCGTTTTCGCCTTTGGAGCGGGCAAAGCGCTTACGGATGGTGCCTTCGGCAGCTTCTGCAGGATCGGTCGCACCGATGAGCGTTCGGAAATCGGCGACAGCGTTGTCTTTTTCGAGCACCATCGGAATTACTGGCCCACTGCTCATAAAGCGCACCAGCTCTGCATAGAACGGACGCTCGCGGTGGACGGCATAAAAAGTGCCAGCTTGTTCCGGCGATAAACGGACAAGCTTCATCCCAACGATTCGAAAACCTGCGCGTTGGATCTGCGCAATAATTTCTCCTGCGACCCCAGCACTGACGGCGTCGGGCTTGATGATCGCTAATGTGCGTTCTGCCATTGAATCAGGACTTGGGTTTGTTGGACTTTCGAGAGGTAGTTTTTTTGGCGGATGTTTTGGAAACCGATTTTGTTGCTGCTTTCTTCGGTGCGCTTGGCTTTTTCGGCAAAACGCCCATGACGTCAGCAACAGCACGTCCGATATGAGCGGGAGATTCAACCACATGCACTCCTGCGCTGCGGAGCGCAGCGAATTTGGCGTCGGCAGTACCCTTTCCACCGCTAATGATTGCACCGGCGTGTCCCATGCGGCGCCCCGGTGGCGCGGTACGCCCGGCAATGTAGGCTACAACAGGCTTGCGGACATGCGCTGCAATGTACTCGGCTGCTTCTTCTTCGGCGGTGCCGCCGATCTCACCGATCAGCACGATCGCCTCCGTCTGCGGATCAGCATTGAAGAGTTCGAGCGCATCCACAAAGCGCGTTCCGACAATCGGATCGCCGCCAATACCGAGGCACGTGCTCTGCCCGATGCCGAGCGTCGTCAGTTGCCAGACGGCTTCGTAGGTCAGCGTACCCGAACGAGAAATGATCCCGACCGGGCCAGGCGTGGCGATGAATCCTGGCATAATCCCGATCTTGCACTCACCCGGAGTGAGCAAGCCCGGGCAGTTCGGACCGACCAGCCGGGAGCGAGAGCCGCGCAGCGCAGCCCAGACAGTGCGCATGTCGCGAACAGGTATGCCTTCGGTGATGGCAACGATGAGAGGAACTTCTGCCTCGATGGCTTCGAGAATTGCGTCGGCTGCCATCGGTGCAGGAACGAAAATGCACGTCGCATCGGCTTTTGTCGTTGCAACTGCTTCGCGGACTGTGTTGAAGACCGGGACATCGTAGTCGAAGCGGTCGCTGTTTTTGCCGCTGTAGCGAGTGCCACCTTTCCCTGGTGTGACGCCACCGACGACGTTGGTACCGTAGGCGATCATTTGCGCGGTATGGAAGGTACCTTCCGAGCCGGTGATACCTTGCACCAGTAGCTTGGTTTGGCGATTGCAGAGGATGCTCATCGGACTACGTGTAAAGTCGTGAGGATTTCAATAGGCTGCAAAGTTACGGTGTTCGATACCAGCAGTGCAGCACGTTGTGTAGAATGTAGCGCCGTAAACGCTCCTTGCATGAATGGTGAGCACCAGCAGGTGACAAGCAAGGAGATGGCATATTTGCAGCCAAACGAAGTCCACACCGCCACGTGAAAAATCGTTTTGTAAGTTTGAGGGTGAATGAGACGTTCCCGTGCTGGACAGGTGCACCATGGTGTATCAGGATCGCTTTAGCGCAGCAGGCCGGCTTAGCTCGCTCGATGACATCGCAGCGCTAAGTGATGAATGGAAGAAGCTCAACAACCTCTTGGCTGAAAGTAGCTCGGTGCACATCGAGAGCGATATCGAGTGTTCTTCTTTTCCTTCCGACAGTCCCGAGCAAGCACTTTTCGCGACGCTCGACAAGATTCTCATTCGTGGCATGCCGACGTACTGTGCGTGGGAATATGAGCAGCACCTTTTGCGTAGCCTCGAAAGCAATCCTGAGTGGAGCTGGCTCAATATCAAGCCGCTTGATGCTGACTATCCACAACTGGGATTTGAGCTCAAATGCTCTCGTTGGTGTGACATCATCAAGAAAGCCGAGGAGCTATTGCTCGGGTACATCTACGCACCCTCTCCCATCGAGTGGAAGCTACCAGTAGAACTTGAGGGTATTCAGAGTGAAGTAGAGCGCGAATGTCTCCATCTACTGCAACAGCAGATGCCAGCATTATCGCGGCATGTTCACCCACAAGCGAAGCTGGATTGGCTTTGCGACTCTGATCAGGCCCGTGAGCAATATGTGGACTTTGCGATCACAGGCCAACACAGAGTTGTGTGGGAGATTGACGGCCCTACTCATTGGATTTTCTCTCAGAAATCCCTCGATCGACGGCGGGATGAAGCACTCAAAAAAGCTGGCTGGAGCGTAATACGTACAAAGCAACAACTATCACTCTTTGGATGGAAGAAACAGTTGGTAGATGAGTTTCAGAAACAATTGGCAGAAAAATTTGGAAGACCAACAGATGCCATCACCTACTCGAGCTTCGATCAACTACTGAGCGATGATAGGATCACAGCTGCTGCGACGTATCTCATCGTACTTCCGAATGCACTGCACCAAGCGCTGCGCGGATTAGTGCGACTTTACACTCAAAGAATACTTCCTCATGCTGAACGATCCTGCATCGTGGTGATCGAAGAGGATGTCCCGGTCGTTGTTGAATCCTTCTGCATTCTTTGGCGCATGTGGGAATCATTGCATCGAATTTTCCCTGATTACCCTTCGCCACCAAGCGTGCGCATCGTTGCGCAGCAGCGTACGACGCTTGCACCTTTACCGCTTCCAGAGGGAATCGAAGTCGAATGGTTGGATTTCTCTTCGCTCACTCCGGATGACCATCAACGCTTGCAACAAGACGCAACGCTGGTTATTTCCCATAGCGCATTCCTCGGTACCTGGCAGCGTGGAGCGCGCGAACTGTCACTTGAATCTGTGCTAACTGTTCCGCGTGTAGCGCTTCGGCGTGGTTACTCGGTGGGCAATCAGCGCTCATTGGAATATGTAACCTATCGCGCCCAATCTCCGCCTCTTCTGGAGTTAGAGCTACTGCTACGCGAACAGGGATATCACGCTGAGCAACAATTGCTCTCCGAAAACTACGAAAGTGTCTCGCTCACAGTATCTTGCCTTTACGAGGCGTTGGTTTACTATCTACAAACGATTTTCCGCTTCCGTCGTTTCCGTCCCGGACAACTACTTTCTATTGTTCGGCTCCTACAGCGAAAAGACTGCATCGTGCTCCTTCCAACAGGCGCAGGCAAATCGCTTATCTATCAGTTTGCGGGGATGCTCTTACCTGGGACCGTGCTTGTCGTTGATCCACTCAAAGCCCTCATCGAAGATCAAAGAGAAAATCTTCGCGCCAAGGCATTCGATACTGCCGATGCAATCACAAGCGACACTCCTAATAATGAGAAGGAGCGTGTTCAACGTGACTTGGCACATAGGAGGACCTTGTTTCTCTTTGTTGCTCCAGAGCGGCTACAGCAAGAGAAGTTCCGTGGAGAACTCCAGTTTGCGGCACGGATTTGCACAATTCCCATAGCGGTCATTGACGAAGCACACTGCATTTCCGAATGGGGACATGACTTCCGCCCTTCATATCTACATCTGCCGAGAAATTTGCGGAAACACTGTTCTGATGAGAGAGATCGCCCTCCTGCATTAGCGTGTTTGACCGGTACTGCTTCTCGCTCCGTCCTACAGGACGTCATGGCAGAAACAGATTTGACAACTGAGGCAATCATCAGACCAACGACTTTCGACCGCACAGAATTAGGCTTCGAGGTGATTCGGATCGAGCGCGCTGTTGAACGCGAACAGGCACTACGAACAATAATTGAAAAGATTCCGAATAAACTTAGAAAGAGCTCGAATGGGTTCTTTGAGCTCAAGGAAAAGCGGACAAATTGTGGGATCATTTTTACACCGTTTGTTGATGGAGAGTTAGGGGCTGTGCACGTTGCAAGAAATGTTCGCAAACACAATAATTTTTATTCAGGGAAAAACCCACGCAATGTTGATAACTTTGATAAATACAAGCGAGAAATCCAAACAAAATTCAAACGAAACGAAATTCAAGAATTAGTGGCGACAAAATCCTTCGGGATGGGGATTGACAAGCCAAACATTCGCTACACCATTCACTATCTGATACCGCTCTCTATCGAAGCTTTCTACCAAGAAGCGGGCAGAGCAGGCCGCGATGGGAAGCCAGCATATTGTTGGGTGATCTACTGCAGCGAGAATGTCAAGGTTGGCTACCAAGCACTTTTCGCTGCAGATGTAAAGGAGGCATCTGAAATTCGTAAAAGAAACAAAATTGGGCGGAAAAATCAAGGTGACCTTCTACGGCTTCTCTACTTTATCTTCGACAATTATAAAGGTGCAGAGGCAGAGATCCAAGCTATCACCGAAGTTTTTGATCGTTACGTTCTACCCAAACTGCACGATGTAGAAGAGGGTGTAACTGCAGACACCGAGATCGTGGACAATGACCGGAGTGACCATGAGAAATGCGTTTTTCGATTGATGCGCCTGGGTATTGTTAGGGATTACACAGTTGAATGGTCTGGCATCATGCAAAAAACACTCAAGGTCCATATCTGCAAAGCATCAGCAACAACTATTCGATCTAAGTTGGAAGACTATTTCCGGAAGTTCATCGCTGAAGAGCGGGTGCACCATTTTATGCAGAATGTCCCAGCTAATGGAACATTTGAAGAAGTAGCAAAGAGCGCCATTCGGGCGCTTATTACATTCGTTTACGACCACATCGTTGCTCAGCGAAAACAAGCCTTGCGCACGATGTGCGACCTTTGCGAGAACTACCAAGATGAACAGCAATTCCGAAAAGGGATTCTCGATTACTTACAAGAATCTGAAGATTACGCCCGACAGATCGAACAGCTCATTCAAACACGTGTTGATGCGATCAAGATAGACGAACTTCGGGATATGGTGCACCGCTCCCAACAAGATGGACGGTTAGGAGAGTTACTCGGTGCTGTCCTGAGGATGCTTAGCAATGTTCCCGACAACATCGCCATGCTGTGGCTGCGGGTATGTATCCGTGCTACTGAGGAAAATGTCAAGCTCGATACGCTCATTCAGGATGTAGCAGATCTTCTCACAGCTCTCATGCAGTATTACGACGCAGCACACAACCAGTGGCTGATCAGCACCCCTGAGCAATTTGTCGTAGAGCTGCTGCTGGAAATTCCTGAAGACAAGCTCTCTGCAGTTGTTGCACGAGCACTCCGCTTAACCGATCAACAAAAACAGTTTTCTAAGCGGCTATATCAGTTTGCACGCAACAACGCTGCGCAACTACGGAGTAAGAGTCCTCGTGCCGATTCAGTCCTCCGTGAGCTTCGGCTACTTTACTACTGGCTCCATCTTGAGCCACTTCGCATACATTGGCAGAGCGTTTCACCTATGGAGACATGATCCATGAATCACAATGACGAGATTTTCGAGGAATTGACTAATGAGCTTTCTCAAATGAAGAAAGCAGGAGAGATTCTCACTGAGCAGACAGCGCAAGCTAAAAAGTTGACCAAGTCAGTGGAATCGTTAGTCACTGATGCACGCACACTTCAAGAAAGCCTTCAGTCGTTGCAAGAGAAAATCGCAGCAGAGCATAAATCAGCGGTTGATTCCCTACAGGCTACATCACAGGAAATCCACCAAGCAGTCGAGCGGTTTTTCAATCAACAACTCCAGCGCTACCAAGAACAGCTTACACCGCTTCTGGAAGAATATCAGCGCGTCATCAATGAATATCGGTCAATAGACATTGCTGCTCAGTTCCAGCAGCAACTTCATGCCCTCGCTGGAATCAAGAGCGATATACTTGCAGCATTCAACAACGAATTACAACAGTTGCCTTTTAGCCAAATCGAACAAACCTTGAACAGCTGCACTGATACTTATATCAGCAAGCATGCAAATGCAACCAAGCTGGCGATTGAGGAATATCGAAAAGCTGCAACAGCCCTACATACCGAGTTCCAGCAATACTTCGACCAGCAGCAACGCTCTTTCCAGAATCTCTTTGAGCAGTTCAATCAACAACACCGCCGTTACCAAGACCTATGGGCAGTGCTTAGTTCAACGCTCGAAAAGGTTGATTCCCATCTTAGTGAGGTTGATACCCAAACAAAGCATCTCAAAGAGATCGCAGCCAAAATACCACAAGTACTCAGCGAATCTGTACAGCATTCAAAGCAGTTTCACTCACAACTGCTCGATACATTACGAGCAGATATTGGGGATGAGTTCCGGATTTCACTCAATAATTCACTCTCATCCACGGTAGCAAATGCAGTATCTCTACATTCAGAAAACCTTGAGAAGTCCTTCACAGAGCAATTCGAGTCACTACGTACTGAGCTTCAGCAGTATCTCCTTGACAAGGTTGAGGAGATGCTCAGAAGTCACCAATACACGATGAACGAAATAATCCATCATCTGCAAGAAGTCGTTTCCCCGCTCAGCCAAACATTGTCTGAGCTTTCACACGCCATTGCTACGAAAACGAGCAAGATAGATCTCATCGCAGAGCAACTTCAGTCCTTGCCTGCTCAATTCAAAATGATCGAGCAAGCGATCAATGACTTCTCTCCCCAAATTCATCAGTCAATCAACAATCAGTCTCAGCAATTGACGCGTCAGTATGAGCAACTGGTCGCAATTACTGCTTCGGTAAACGCACTTGGGCAAAATCAACACCAGCAGGAGCAAGCCTTTGCCTCCCAAGTAAACATGCTCACAACTCAATTCGACAAAATCTCCTCCGAGCAGCGAAAAGAACTCCGCTCCACATTGATAGCAACCACCATCGTCGCAGCGCTACTTGCGCTTCTCCTTGCGGTGACCATAGTACAGTAGCAGAAAGCTCTGTGCTTTGTACTCTTATTGTCCAATGTTGAACCAAAGCTTCTTCAATGATTTGACTCGCCGAAGGTCGAGTGGAGCCGCGATAGTTCCACTACGACATCGGCTCAGTTGTTCGACCAAGTTCGATGTTCTGGTGCATCCTTGCTGGATTGAGCCGTATCGAATCTCATAGCCGAGGAGCGTTGAGCAATCCGGACTAATAATCGGGGTCGCAATGATCTGCTGCAGGTGTTTGTCATTGTCCAGAGCCGTTATTGAGGGAATACGGTCTATGCCCCGTATCTGCACAGTCTGACATTTGCTCGAAAGGACGATCGGCTCTGCCTGTCGCTGGAGTGTGAGATCGACGTAGTCACTACCATCAACGGAGCTGGCAACAAGCATAGTGTTCGCAACATCAACGTTGGAGTAAACGATTTCGACCGGCTCACCGATGCGTATGCGGAATCGATCGCCAACCCTACTGAACACAATTCGGGAGACAGCGGACCGCTCTCCCTGGATTGGCGTTATGCCGTTTGCTCCATGGACGACGACCAGAATCGAATCACTCATAGGGTACGGGAATCGCTGCAGGGGCATGCAACTGCTCACCCACAGCGCAACCACGATGATGGCTGAATATCTCAGCATAGCTGCCTCAGAAGTAGTGGTACGGAATTCCCAAGTCATCGAGGGTCTCTTTCCAAACAGCGGAAGCCCGGTTCCGCTGGAGTGCAAGCGTAAAGATCGTGTAGGGACGATTACGAAGGCATTCGAGATCCACGATCGGCTCATACATCACCTGCATCGTTCCGATGAGGATACAGTGGATTGCGGTAGCTGTTCGGCAGTAGTCTGCTATCGGGTTGAGAAGGTAGCGATAACGCGCAGTCGGAGTAGTCGGTGCGGTCTTGAGCCACTCGTGTAGTTCTGGCATATTCTCCCTACCCACCATTGCAATTGCTGTATCAGCCCGAAAGATCCGCACGATCGAGTAACGACTGAGACTTTGCTTGATGTAGCGGGCAATCTTGGGACCTTCTGTTGGGCTTGGTGGCGAGAAAACGAATACATCCAGTGTCGGGACTTCGGGAACACCTCTTGGATCAAGGCGCAAGGGACTTACTCTGGCATCCGATGCGTTCACCGTATTCGTCGTGTCGGTAGCATGCACCACATTGTCGGGTTTGCCCGCAACTGAGGACATGGCATTGCTACGGCTTTTCTTGCTAAGGAGGACTACACTGAGAACTACCGATACCGCAAGCAACGCGCATCGCACCCAACGAACGATCTGCATGAGCAGTTGTCATGATCATTCGACGGACGCAATATACAGCGAATTTCGTGACTACTTGCCTACCGTCTGGTCATTACTAATCTGCTGACGACGTGGAGGTACATCTGTAGCGTGCGCTGCTGACCATGCGAACCGTTACATCCAATAGAAGTGCACGCTGCACCAGAAGTGGAATGCTCGATTGGATTCGTTTCGCCCACCCCTACGGCTCAACCAGAATTGGCACTGCTGCCCGCCGACCAAGTGTGTGCAACTGAAGAACGTATACACCAGGGGCAACGTGCGGTAGCGAAAGCGTGTACGTGCCAGCATCCTGCCATCCATCGGAGAGGATTGCTGCCACTTCGCCGCGAAGATTGAAGAGCACCAGACGTGTCGGTCCCGCAGCGCGAAGGCTGTACGTTACGCGCCCAGCAGCTACGTAAAATCCATTGACTTCTTGTGATGCAGCCCCTGCGGATAACAATGTTGTATCGAGCACCCATGCTCCGATGTAGTTGACACGTTTTGCCCCACCCATAGTAAATCCACCGCCGACGTAGAGTCGCTCCGGTGTAACAGCAAGCGACATGACACGTCCGTTTGTCCCCGATTCGAGCGCTTCCCACTGGTGCGTGGTAAAATCGTAGAGAGCAACGTTCGACGCCGGCACGCCACCCGCTTGATCGAAGCTACCCCCGACGTAGAGACGCTTATCGTCGCGTGCCAGCGCATAGACGGCGTAGTACTTGACCGACGATGTGGCAGTATCCCGCCAAACTCCTCCTTCGAACTCGCTCCATTGCTGTGTCTTCGTGTTGTACACCACCAGCCCTCGTGCTCGCGTTGTACCGATGTACTCGAGTTCAACACCGATCACAATCGAATCCCCGACGTCAACCATCGCGTTTGGAATGACTGCATTGTAAGCATCGAGGAAAAACCGTGCTCCTGGGATACTATCCCACTTCCCAGTCACCAAATCGTATTGGGCTATGGCTTCTGCTGGGATCGAGTCAACGTGTGTGAACCATCCTATCGCATAGAGTTTCGAACCTATCCGAAGTACTTGCATAATGGCCTGCGGTCCGAGTGTGTCGGGACTCTTCCGTTGCTCAAAGTATCCAAGGGGCTGCCACTCTCCAGTCTGAAGGTTATAGCGTACAAGACCGGTGGCTGGAATTCCATTGATGCTGTCATATGAACCACATACGTATAGAAAATCACCATCTCGATAAAAGCTGTTCACCCGTTTGAAATCGGCACCTACAAATGAGCTCGTCAGGCAATCCCATTGTTGCGTCTTTTGATTCCATACTGCAACTCCTTCGCAGGGAACAGACCCAACCCTATCGAATGTGCCACCAACCAGCACGAGGGTATCGCCACCTCGGACAAGGGGAGCAATCGCGTAAACATTCGAATTCGCTCCATCACCGAGGGCATACCAGCGCTGATCTTGCCAACTCCACCGAGCGATATTTCCAACCTCGATGCCGCCAGCTCGGAAAATGATGCCTCCAACATAAACATCGTTCCCAAGCGGCAAGATCGAGTAGATGTACGGAAATGGTGTGTAAAGTCCGCTACCGAGTGCCTGCCACCGCGTCGGTTGCTGAGCAAGGCATGGAACGAAGAGCGTTGCGATCACACCAAGTACGAACATAGCACAGCGTTTCATAATCACCTCGGAATGGTTAGGGATGAACAGGAAGTTCATAGTAAGCAAGCGATGTCTTCCAGGCATTCTGATAGAGTCCAGCAATACGGTTCTGTGCAGCATCGTACGCGACATCACGCAGATGCTGCTCTGCGACAAGTGCGGGGAGCTGCCACTCGCCCTTGAGCGTAGCACGGGTACGGTCGTATTCTTGCAGCACCCACAGCCCATGTTCCTCGTCAACTAATGGGAATCCTCGCTCCTTGACCTTCCAGAGGACAAAAACGCTTCCCGGTGTGAGTATTATCCGGCGAATATCTGCACCTGCTGAATCACGGAGATATCTTACCTCGCGTGGCGTCGGCACGCCGCTGCGCCGTGTGATACCCTGTGTATCGAGCATTGACTCGTTCCAATAATGCCGAAGAGGGATGCTCCTGCCATCGCTCATTTCAATAGCGGGGACAAGCCACTGGACCCAGGCACAGAGCCCAGTCTGCTGATCGCAGCTCAAGTGCCATGGATCGTGTAGCGAAAGACCCAACCCATAGCGTTTCCCTACCCGTTCATCAAGCTCACCAATTGTACTATCGAGAAACACTCCTGTCGTTGAGCTAAAGGCACCATAGAGTGGGGTATATGTATAGAACGTATCCCGCAATGGGTTTTCGTAAGGATTTTTGACCATACTCGAATCACTTCCCATGGCTAAGTAGCCACGACGAAATGGCAAGTAGAACCGTCCCTTCGAGAGGACAAAACCCCCACCAGGATGGAATGTTCCTTCTGCACAGTACTCACCAGTACAGTATGTCCTTGTCATCGGTTTAAACTCCGTACCGGCACATCTTCCCCACCCAGGTGGGCAATAGCTCAACAAGTAGTATTTTTTATCAATACCAATGCTATTTGAATTGTAGTAATTGATATATGAGTGAATATAGATTGTCCAAAGGTTGCTATCAGACCATACTGGCTGGGTGAGGCTCGACCATAAATAACGAGACACCTCAAGATACGTAGAATCCGGTACATACCACGATGATCCTCGGCATCCAACAGTATCCCCATGCAACTCAATTTCATGTTTACCCTCAGGTAGTTGGTATATGCGAACAGAATACCGATGAAAGTCCATTGCAGCGAACCACTTGCCATTACCCGAAATTGCTGGACCGAAGAGCGGACCGACCGCGAGGGTACTATCGTCCTGGAGCGGTACTACTTTGCTGACGTTCGCCATGGAGCATGAAAGGTAGGAGCGTCCGACGCTTTCAGCAATCAAAGGCTTTGCTGTGGTGCGCATGAACTTCTTCGAAATCATAGGGGCAGTGCTCCGCTCAAGCGAATCAAGCAACCGCAGTAGGTCATTCCCGCTTGGGACGGATTCCACCGGCGCCCACCACCAGAGCGTCCCTGTGGAATCCCAGATCGTCAGGAGAGGAAACCCGATGTCCCACGCTTTGATTGGTTTGAGCAGCTTCCCATCTGCATCAATGACTGCCGGAATGCCCCAACGATTTTCCCGAACGTATGCTGCATCTGCCCAGTACCGTCTCCCACGAACGATCACGCTCAGCGAGCCGCGAAAGTTTGACTTTCGGAATTGCTCGACTCTTGTACGAATAAGTGCTTCACCATAAACAAACGAGCGGGGCATGGGAACAAGAAAAATCCCATGGAATCGCCCTTTCGCATTGAGTCGCTCAAGATGCCGTTGAATCGCTTCCGACTTGCCAGAAAACGGGTACACGTATATGACATCGGTGAATTCCTCATCGCTCTGCGCAATGAGCGCGCAAACACTCACCATCCACAGGAGGAAAACAATGTTCAATTTCGTCGCCATCGTGTAATCCTTCAGAAGTCCAACAGAAAACAGTGTAGCTGGTGCGGCTGGCAGCCGGCTCCATGACACTCACACAATCAGCCAGCGCCGCACAGTCTGGCTGTTGCGCTCGTGCATGCAGCCCTGCCACAGCACGAAGACGGCGGCAATTTGCAATATCCTGAGCGTTCTGCGAAACGAATCGCACAATTGTGTGTGCGCTTCCATTCCCCATGTACTCGAAATCGGCAAATTGTGACATGCTGCCGAAAAAAAAATTTCGTGGGTAGAGCGATTGCCTTTTCCATCGTTACTCCAAAGAATACCAAACGAGAGTTGTTGCAGTCGGTCCTTGGTAAAGGACCGCCACACGATTACCAAATGTAGCAGGTATAGCATTCACGATTGTTTGTCCGCGCTCGATGTTCGATGGGAGACTCCATTCACCGTTGAACGAGCCATCGGCCAATTGATACTGTTGGAGTATTGCATAGCTTACATCGCCGTCGAGTGGATACCCACGCTTTTTAACTTTCCAGAGCACGTAACATACTGTATCTGCAATCCACAATCGCTGTATTGTAGCGCCAGCAGAGTCGTATAGAGCAGTGTAATGGTTTGCTGTTGGGATTGGCTCAGGGCTGGCTGGGCGGAGCATCGTTTCCGTCCAGTAATACTTGAGCGGTATTCTCTTGCCATTACTTAATTCCAGGCACGTATCGAGCCACTGTATCCATGCACAGAGAGAGCCGTCGTTGCGACAAGCGAATGACCGGATTGTATTGTAGAGATACCCTGTTGCATAGTGATGGGAGATTTGTCTATTCAGAGTGCCAAATGTCTGACCAGTATGCCATCCAGTTGAAAGGTTAAATGCTCCATAGAGCGGCGCATAGTGGTAGAATTCATCAGCACGCGGATTGTTCGCAGGGGACGATGTATCTCCAGATACCGATGGATATCCGCGATGGAACGGATAGCACACCATATCCCCTGCAACAACATACCCACTACCAGGGTGATAGATTCCTGATAAGCAAAAACAATCCGTACACTCTCCTACATAAGGGGATAACTGAAGCTTGGTACCTCCTGCAATTCTGTAAAACGGTGGCTCATACTTTAGAAGGTAAGATTCTTTGTTGATTCCGAGATATTGGGATGGTCCAATATCTGCATTGTGTATGTACCCGTAAAGATGATGCACATAGAGCGTCGTATCAACAAAGTATGGGAACTGTGCCTGTGCAATCAGCATCCGCTTTGCTTGAGCCGATATTGTATCGGGATACCACCATGAGAGTTTGTAGCATACAGATGTATCGCCTTTTATAATTGCATGGTGATGCCCATTCATAAGGTCATAGATACGTACATAGAAGTACGTTTGATCCATCACTGCAAGCCAGCGTCCGTCTGACGAAAGTACAGGATCCCGAACGCTACCCACACAAATCACGCTATCATCTTGGAGTGCTATGGAAGATATCCGTTTCGGGATCCTCCACTTCTTGTCTGGAGTTTCATATCCTACCGTCAATGCACTTGACTTTTCTGGGAGAGGATCAGCCAATGCATCTAACTCTACTGATTTTCTCGCACCGTTCCTGCATTCACGTAAAATTCTCTCCAAGCTCGTCATATCTAATGTGCTCGTACCTAGTACATGCCGATACAAACATGTGCCACTTGTGTCCCAAACCGTAAAATGTGGATTATGTATCGGCTTGATCCTCGCAGCTTCCAGCAGTCTTCCCGACGTATCAATATACACACTTGCCAGCCAGCGTTGCCTTCTTACATACTCAATGTCAGCATAGTATCTCCTCCCACGAACCACGACGGTAATTGTACCATCAAATCCCAACGTCTGCAGCTGGCTAATTGTTTTCGCAACTAAGGCTTCGCCATAGATAAACGCACGGGGGCGTGAAATAAAGAACACAACATGAATTGGTGTGGCTGTACCTTGGCCACTGACAAACGACTTCATGATAGGACTTGATATTACGATGCTATTCCTGAGCGAATCAGTGTAGATGTGCTCAACGGCTGCTGCAGTTGAACAGAGCAAAGATAGAGTAAAAGCTACGATCAGGACGTTCATTTGGTTGTGCATAAACCTACCCCATGTAGTGGACAAGAAAGGCAAAGGGGAGCCGTATCGGCTCCCCGTCTACTCAAGGCAATTCAACGAAGAACCCGTTCCCATCGGATGCTGGCATGATGTACCGGCACTGCGATTCAAATGATGGATCACCGTTCGAATCAAAGAGAACAAGACGGTCTGGATAGTCACCACCGTACACACCGAGTTCACAGAGGGCACAGATCCTCGAACAATTCCCCTCACACTTGACTAAGCCCGGTTCATGAGGCGGTGCTGCCCAACAGCCATAGCCCGCGGGGTTAGTTGATTTGCGTGGCTCTGCTTGCAACTCAGAATGCCACAAGGAGAAGATGAGAGCAATGAGCAAGATGAACATCGCAATTTTAAATTTTAGTTGAACAACTTTTTACTACTCTCTAGTCCGTTTATCGCAACGATTCGATCGTAAATACACTTGTCACAGCTGATCCATTCGGTGCCATCACTTGCCAGTAGTACATCCCAGAATGCAGTGGCGGTACTGGGACGTGAATGACACGTTCTCCTACCACAGGCTGCGGAGTAACGACCGTTGCAATTACTCGATCCTCTTGCCCACGATTCCGCTCCAATATGCGGACTGTCAAGGGAAGAGGGATTTTGACACGGCATGTTAGATCGAGCGTCGAAGAAGCAGCATTCCATGTTGCGCTGAGATTCTCGAATACGAATGCGTATCGGCCAAGTGCTTGGCGTTTTCGAAAGTCTGCTCCTTTGAGGGATTCCTGCACAACTTCAGGGAGAATGAGCTTCGCAGTTGTATCGGAACAGGAATGCTCAACTGTCCCCATGAGCAGACCGTTGGCGTCGAATAAACGGAGGGACCACCCGTTGGGAACAGATTCATCGCACACAAGCTGTGTAAACGATAGTGACACCCAACCCGATAAGTACCCAATTTGGCGTTTGTTGCTAACTCCCAGTGGGCCTTCGCAGATCGAACCGTCACACTCGTGCCGCGTTTCCCAGTCATACCGTCCATCACCATCACGATCTTCAAGAACCTGCCACCCCCACCCGCCATTTGGTCCGGGGCACTGCCACTGATACATCTGTGGCTTTGCTTGTTCAGCAACAAGAACAGTGGCAATCATCGCAAATGCAATGGTTATTGACCAGAGTTTCATTTTTGAATGCCAAGTTAGTGGTACATAACAAACGGAACGAACTCAGGCTTTTGTCCGACTCGATGGATCGCGAGCAGATACACACCCGACGGCAAGCTCGCAGAGAGTCGGAGTACATACGTTTCTCCATCCTTCCGTGCCTCGAAGGCCGGAGTCTCAATCCTTCGTCCATTGCTGTCATACACGTCAATCTTTACCACTGCATCTGCATTCGTGATCAAAAGTTCTCCTGTAGTCGGATTGGGGAAAATGCGCGCTTGGGAAGTTTCAGCTTCGTTGCTGCTCTGAGCTATCACCGGTGGTGCAGAGTAAACCACCTGCGGTGTAGTATCTCCGCACCTCTGTATCACCGATCCCAGTAATGAAGAATCACGGTCGAAGAGATCAAGCTGCCACTGCCAGCGTCCGTCTGCGCATTGCCAAGAAGTAAACGCGATACTGAAGACTTCATCAACAATATTCCCAATCGGATTTGCAACGGACTGAATCGGCTGAGAACAGAGCGAGCCATCACATCGCTTCGCTGTAACCCAATCGTACACGCCATCACAATTGCGGTCTTCTTGAACCGACCATTCGTAGCCACCACCCGGACATGGAAGTGTGATAATTGTCGGAGGTCGGCAGTTGTTCTCGTTTTGGAAAATTGCCTTCGCACCTGTCTCGCCAGCCCGAGATGCTACGACGGACGCAAGAACAAGCGCAGCAACACACAGTTTACGCATGATAGCGCCTCCAAATAGCAGTGAAACATTCTGATTTTCCCGCCTCTCCGTGCTGGTGCGGCTGGCAGCCGGCTCCATGACACTCACACAATCAGCCAGCGCCGCACAGTCTGGCTGTTGCGTTCGTACATGCAACCCTGCCACAGCACGAAGATAGCGGCAATTTGCCACACTCGGTTCGTTTGCCAACTTGAGCGCACAAATGGTTGCGCGCTTCCATTCTCCATGTACTCGAAATCGGCAATTTGTGACATGCAGCCGAAAAAATTTTTTGTCCCCCTGGAAGAAGCTGTAAGTAGCTCAACATGCGGAGTGTATTTTCGCCTTGCGAATGGTATGTTGGAGTGCCAAGTCATGTTTGACGACAACTGCACAACCAGACGGTGGGACGCGCTTTACCGCCTGATGATGTCTTCTGAATGCTACCAGAAGATCTACAGCGCCGTCCACAGCGTATGGCGGTCATTCTGGTCCCGCATACTCCCCGAAGATTGGGTTCGAATTGGCGTCTACGTCGGGATCGAGAATGCAACACACAGGATGGCACAAGACACCACAATCGAATGCCCGCACGAGTGCTGCATGCATGACTTTGCGCAGTGCCCCAACGTTTCCTGCCCCCTTTTGCAGTTCCTCGCTTCCGAATGCATCAAGGCAGCACGCTCATATCTGTCAAATCAAGTAACACCTCACTACCGACGAGTTCACTACGAGACGGGCTTCCATGCTGAACTGACAAGCTTGCCAAACGCTGAAGTTGCCACGGACATCCTCTTGATCTCTGAAGCGCTCGGCAAGCTTTCAACATGCGATCAGTACATCCTGCGAGAGTACTGCAGCGGCAAAAGCTTTGCCGAAATAGCAGTGCATGTCGGAATGAAGGTTGACGCTGTCCGCCAACGCTACTATCGCGCAATCGCAAAACTCCGGAAAATGCTTGGAGTTTCCGCCCCCCCCGCAAGGGCAGATCTGATGAAACTCCGCCCTGATGTCGCCAAGTGAAAGGTACCCTGCAGCAGCTACAGTGCACCAGTGCTTCGCATGCGGAACTACCGCACTTCTGAGCGGAGGGCAAGCTGCTGCAGATCGCTGAGCGTAAGCCGCCGCCCACCGATGAACCGTTTGTGGTAGTACGTGCTCTCCAGCGAGGAAATTGTTACCCCATACCGTGAGCTGGCGTGCGCAAAGAGTCTATCACCCAAGTAAATCCCCACGTGCGATACCCACGCATGGCTGCGGGTGTGGAAGAACACAAGGTCGCCGAACTGAAGGTCTTCGATGTGCTGCACTTGTTGTCCGTAGGCATATTGTTCCTGCGCTGTTCTGGGAAGGAGCGCAGCTGCGCACGTGCGGAAGAGTGTTTGAATGAATGCTGAGCAATCGATACCATCGGCGCTACTACCGCCGAAGCGATAGGGTCTGCCAAGCCAATCCATGATGAATTCCATCACTTGACGCTGGGAAAGCCCGGAGGGTGGTTGTTCACCGTCCACGTATGCCATCCAGAGCGTGCGAATTGTTGTGATGTCAACGGGGACATCGTCTTCGCGGGCGACCTCGTCGGCATCGTCGCCATCGAGGATTTGCCCCTCGTGGAGTCCAGCAAGAGTTTGCAGCGTCGGCGATGCCTGCGACGAAAGTAGCTCGAGTGCAAGCTGTTTGCCCTGAGTATTTCGCTGCAACCGTGCCGATGCACGGCGTTTTGCTCCTTTTTTCTTGGTGCTGTGTCCAGCGATCGCTGGTTCGGTCATCCACAGCACAGTCAGCGCAATGGTAATCCAAAACCACAATGTAGCTCGCATACGCAAGCCCTCCGATCGAAACGGTGAAACATACGCTGTTCTTGGTCGCGACCAGCGCTGGGCTTGGTCACGTGTTACCGGCTCACCGCGCCATCGCCTGCTTCTCTGCAGTGACGCTACGGCAGCCGTAACAACAGGTGGTCAGTTGCTCGGTGCGATGCGGACGCGCTCAAGCACTAACCGATCGAGAGGGTCAACGGTCAACCCTTCGACTGCTGCATGCACCATGCGGACAATGCGACCGTGGAAGAGGAAAATCCACGGTGCGTCCCCGACGACCTGTCGCTCGAGCAGTCCGAAGAGCTGGGAGCGCTGCGCTGGATCGGCGGTAGCGATTGCTTGCCGGTAGAGGTCGTCAGCGGTCGCGTTGCGGTAGCGCGTGGTGTTCGGTCCACGTGGTGCAATGTTGGCACTATGGAAAAGAGCAAAGAAATTTTCCGCGTCGGGATAGTCCGCAATCCAGCTTGTTCGCCAGAGCGCGATTTCGCCGTTGCGGACCATCGAGAGCAGCCGGGGGAAATCCACCTGCTGCAGCTCGACACGGACGCCGAGTTCTGCCCATTGTTCCTGAACAGCCTCGGCAATTGAAAGTGTTCGCGAGCTTGTGCTAATGACCAATTGTAGCTCCGGCAGGCCCTTGCCATCGGGATAGCCTGCTTTCGCCAAGAGCGTCCGGGCTCGTTCTCTGTCGTACTGGTAACACGCAGCTGAGTATCCCGCCAATGGGGGCGGTAACACCCCACGCGCTGGATACGCCATCCCCCGCAAAATGTAGCGCACCATCCGCTCTCGATCGATCGCGTAGTTGAGTGCCTGCCGGAGCAGACGCGATCGTGCCAGCGGATTTTGCCGCCCTGCAGGGAGCGTCGTATCGAGCAGAATGCCGTAATATTCCGTGCTCAGTGCCGGTGCTGACAGCAAGCGATACTTCCCAGCGTACTCGCTTGCGAGCTGACCCTGTTCGTCCAGCAGCACCTTTGCAAACGCTGGATCGAGGCTTGCGAGCATCGCGTAGCGCCCGCGCCGGAACTCAGCAAATTCTGTTCGCTGATCTCGAACGAACTCGACACGAACGGCGCGAAGATACGGAAGCTGGGTGCCATTTTCATCGCGACGCCAATACCGCTCGTTCCGTACCAGCACCAGTTCCCGATCTGGTTTCCACCACCCAAAACGGAACGGGCCTGTCCCCACTGGATGCTCGCCAAACCGTTCGCCGTAGTACTCGACCGCCTCCCGAGGCACAACCCAAGCATAAGGCATTGCCAAAAGCTGCAGAAATGGTGCAAACGACTCGACAAGTTCGAACTCGATCGTCGTGTCGTTGAGCACACGGATGCCCTCGCAATGCATCGGATGTTCTCCACGACGTGTTGCGTCATGGAACGCTCGTGCACCTCGAATTCGATCGAGGAATACCCATAGCCCTGGCGATCGTGTACGTGCATCGAGGATGCGCTCGATGGAATAGCGAACATCTCCCGCTGAGCAGCGCCGTGTCCGCTGCGTGCCAAAGCAGGGGTCTTCGTGGAACCAGACGTCCTCACGGAGGACAAAGCGCCAGTGACGAAGCGTGCTATCGCTGCTCCACCGTTTGGCAAGCGCTGGGATAACCTGCAAGGCTGTATCGAAATCCACCAGCCCGCTATAGAGCTGCTGCCCAACCCACCACGCTGCTTGATAGCTTGCCTGCGCGGGGTCGAGCGATGCAATTCCGCTCGGCTCGTTGTACACGAAGATATCAGCTTGGCGTGCCTGGTGCCGCGTGCAGCCGGCATACCACCCAGCCACAGCTGCTATAAGCACCAAGCAGGCAAGCCGAACGGTCAGCACTTAGAGCGAAGCGGTGACCTTCAGCACCTCGCGCACTTCCGGCTCGACGTAGCTGGCGAACTGTTCGAAGTTTTGTTCGAAAAGCCCGACCAGGTAGCGTGCTTTGTCGTCGTATGCGTCGGTATCTGCCCAGGTATTGCGGGGATTGAGAATTTCGCTGGGGACGCCCTCACATGCTGTCGGAATAGAGAGCCCAAAGAATGGTTCGGTGACAAATTCGACCCCCTCGAGCTTACCTTCCAACGCCGCGTGCAATAGTGCTCGGGTGTAGGCAATCTTCATCCGACTTCCGACGCCGTACGGTCCGCCGCTCCACCCAGTGTTGACAAGCCATACTGTCGCGTTGTGCTTGAGCATCCGCTCGCGGAGCATGTTCGCGTAAACCGATGGATGATGCACCATGAATGGTGCGCCGAAGCACGTCGAAAACGTTGCCGACGGCTCTTTGACGCCCGCTTCCGTGCCAGCCACGCGTGCTGTGTACCCTGACAGGAAGTGGTACATCGCCTGCTCGGGTGTCAGTCGCGCAATCGGTGGCATTACGCCGAACGAATCGCACGTGAGGAAGAAAATATTCGCCGGATGACCGGCGCGGTTTTCGGGAACGATGTTCGGCAGAAAATCCCGCTTGTACGATGCGCGCGTATTCTCGGTTATGCTTTGGTCGGCAAGGTCAATGCGGCGCGTGTCGGGGTCATAGACGACGTTTTCGAGAATCGTACCGAACGTTCGTGTCATTTGATAGATCAGTGGCTCTGCTTGGGGGCTTAGGTTGATGACTTTGGCATAGCAGCCGCCTTCGAAATTGAAGATGCCATCGTCGCTCCAGCCGTGTTCATCGTCCCCAATGAGAGGGCGATCCGGGTCGGTTGAAAGCGTCGTCTTCCCGGTACCGGAAAGTCCGAAAAAGAGCGCGACATCACCTTTTGCACCAACGTTCGCCGAACAGTGCATCGGAAAAACACCCCGCAATGGAAGCACGTAGTTCAGTATGGTAAAGACTGACTTCTTGATTTCCCCAGCGTAGTGCGTGCCGCCAATGAGCACCATGCGCTGTTCGAAGCTGAGCAGAATGAATTTGTGCGACGCCGTCCGATCAATTTCCGGCTGTGCGTGAAAGCTGGGAACGTGGACGATGGTAAAATCTGGTTTGAACGCTTCGAGTTCATCCTCGGCAAGCTCGATGAACATGTTCTTTGCAAAGAGACTATGCCATGCATGCTCGGTGATGACACGGATGCCGTAGCGATACCGCTCGTCAGCGCCAACCCAGCAGTCGTGGACGTACACATCACGCCCTTGGAGATATGCAAAGACGCGGTGTTTGATGTGCTCGAACGCCTCCGGCGGAAACGGACGGTTGACTTTTCCCCACCACACGTGATCTTTCGTCGAAGGTTCTTCGACGAGGAATTTATCGTTTGCACTGCGCCCTGTGTTCGGTGCTGTCATACAGAGCAATGCGCCATGTTCGGAGATCTCTGCCTCCCCAAGGATCACAGCGTGTTCGTAGAGCTCGGCTGCTGAGCAGTTGCGATTGATTTCGCCCAAACCGACAAGCCCCAGATTGGCAAGTTCGGATCGTAGCGCATCAGTGGCGATCATGTGCCGAAAAATCGAGAAAGTGAAACACATCGCGTTGCAAACTTACAGCATATTTGCACCACACAACCGAAGTAACAACAATGCTTGCATCGAACCAACCATCCACGCGGAAGGAAGAGCACGTCCGGCTCTGTACGGAGGAAGACGTCCGGTACCGCTCGAATACAACCGGCTTGGAGCGTTATGACTTCGACTACGTTGCGCTGCCGGAGATAGATTTCCAGGAAGTCACGCCGCAGACGACGTTTCTAGGACACACGCTTCGACTTCCGCTTATCGTCTCCTGTATGACTGGTGGCTACAGCGGTGCAACCGCCATCAATGCTGCGCTTGCGCGCCTGTGCCAGCGGTGGCAGCTGGCGATGGGGCTTGGCTCGATGCGCGCTCTCTTGGAAAGCCACCAGCAGCTCGAAAGCTTCCGTATCGCCCGTGACCAGGCGCCCACGATACCGATCATTGCCAATATCGGCGCATCCCAGCTTACGCGGGATGTTCGAGCTAGGGATCTCGAATCGCTAATAAACCTTGTCGGAGCAGACGCGCTCGCTATCCATCTCAATCCACTGCAAGAGCTGTTGCAGCCCGAAGGCACACCCCACTTCCGCGGCGTCCTTGCAGCAATCGAGCAGCTTGCATCTGTACTGCCAGTACCGATCATCGTCAAGGAAGTTGGGGCGGGCATTTCCGGCCGGGTTGCCGAGTTGCTCCTTCGCGCTGGCGTTCGATACGTTGATGTAGCCGGAGCAGGCGGTACCAGCTGGGCAGGCGTCGAACTCAAACGCGCAACACCTGATGTTGAGAGTAACCCGCTTGCAGAGCTCTGGGACTGCGGGATACCGACCGCCGACTGCATCATCGAGGTTGCAGCGTTGCGATCGAGCTACGATTTTACTCTGATTGCCTCAGGCGGCATAGCGAGCGGATTCGATGCTGCAAAGGCAATCGCGCTCGGTGCAGATCTTGTCGGTGTGGCACGTCCGCTTTTGCAAGTCTATCAAAATGGCGGTGAAGAAGCGCTCGAACGGTACATTGCCAATTGGGAACTCCAGCTCCGTGCAGCTATGTTCGTCAGCGGCGCCCGAACTGTATCCGACCTTCGGAGGGTGCGGTTGCGCCCCCGATCGCCCAATTACAACCGATAATCTCGATGGAACAACACTACCGCGATACGATTGAGCAAGCAATTGCGAGAGCACTCGACCGCACCGAATTGCCTCCGATCCTCGATGAGCCTGTCCGCTACGCGCTGGCCAGTGGGGGCAAACGTCTTCGGCCGCTGATTACGCTCTTGGCTGCAGAAGCCTGCGGGAGCTCGTCTGCCGATGCTGCGCCTGTTGCAGCCGCAGTCGAAATTCTCCACAACTTTACGCTCATCCACGACGACATCATGGATCGTTCGCCACTGCGACGCGGCCGACCAACAGTTTATCGAGCTTGGGACGATGCAACGGCAATTCTCGCAGGGGATACGATGATGGGTATCGCCTATCGTTTGCTCAGCGAGCATTACCCTGCGGAGGTCTGCCAGCACCTTGTGGCGGAGTGCTCTTCAGCATTTGTGGAAGTGTGCATCGGCCAAGCCGAGGATATTGCATTCCGCACAATCCCATCGGTAACGATGGATGACTACCTCCGCATGATCGGACGCAAGACCGCTCGGCTCTTTGCGACTGCAGCAGTTGTAGGGGGAATTGTCGCTCGAGCGTCGCACGATGTGCTTGCTGCACTCCGCACCTATGGTACAGCACTCGGCATGGCATTCCAAATCCGAGACGATGTGCTCGATCTGTTCGGCTCGCCAGAGTTCGGCAAAGAGCTTGGGCAAGACTTGCGCGAAGGGAAGAAGACCTTCCCCACCTTGAGCGCTGCTGCCCATGCAACTGATCCGAATGATCTCGCCGCATTTGCAGCGTACTTCGCTGGCACTCCACCAACGGACAGCGAAGAAATCGCGCAGATGAGAGAGCGGTGCCGTCGGCTTGGTGCGCTCGAACATGCCGAGTCGCTCATCGCTCACTATCTCTCCACTGCAGACGCCGCGTTAGAATCGCACTTGCCATCAACTTCTGCACGTGATAGACTCTGCGCTCTGGCACGTGCAACGCGTAACCGGCACCTGTAGCGCCCTTCCAGTCGGTTCCATACACGAGCGGCACAATGCGAAGTGCATTGTGCCGCACACAAACGCTATCGCTCGAGAGGATGCTTAGGACTCGACTTCCGTTTCGAGGTTTTCGATGTCGTCGGGCTGCTCTTCGCGGTTGTTGAGCATGTCGTAGAGATAGCCGAGCTTTTTCCGCAGGTGCAGAACGGCATATCGCTTCCGCGCAAGCAGCGTATTGATATTGACGCCGGTTGCTTCGCTCATCTCTCGGAAGGAGACGCCTTCGAACTCATTTTTTTCGAAGACTTCGCGCTGTTCAGGCGGAAGCTCGGCAAGCCCTTTTTGCACTTCCTCCCAAATCGTCTTCCGGAGGAGTTCTGTGTCGGGCGAGTAGCTTTCGTCGGCGATGAAGTTCTCGAACGACTCGACCCCCTCGTCCACCTGAGAAGGCGTGAGCATGTCCGAGAACGCATCGGTCTTTTTCTTTCGATACGAGTCAATGATGCGGTTACGCACAGCAGTGAACACCCACGAGGCAACGTTTTCGATTGGTTTGTCCACTGTCTGCGCTGCGGCAAGAACATTCGCGAACACATCGTGGAGGATGTCTTCGGCTTCTTCTTGCGTCTTGACCCGCTGCCGGATAAAGCCAAGTAGCTTCTTCCGATCGGTGCGGTAGAGTTGTTCGAGTTGCTTGGTCAGGTCCATTGCTGGCTCCTTTCGATCAAATGTGGCACTTCCGTAGATGCGCCCTCGCGAGCGCGAAACGGTCACCGTTTGGTCATGCCACGCATCTCCATTGAGTCGTTGAACAACTTCAGTTTCAGTAACACGCTTGCGCGCCATTTTGTTTCGTTGTGTGGTTGAATTCGTGAAATTACCAGAATTTTCTGTGCCACAGAAGCATTTCGAGCAAAGTCAGACAATTAGACGCAGCCTGGAGCCATGCGTTGACAAACTGCAGTGTCATTTCGGCACTGTCAGCATAGGAACTCGAATCCCGAAGCGTTCCGCATTCGCCCGTGCGCGCTCGTACCCGGCATCTGCATGGCGCAGGATACCAGTCAGTGGATCGTATGTCAGAACTCGTTCGAGTCGGCGTGCAGCTTCGGGTGTGCCATCGGCAACGATGACCATGCCGGCATGGAGTGAAAGGCCAATTCCCACCCCACCACCATGATGGAACGACACCCACGTCGCACCGCCGATCGCATTGAGCGCAAAGTTGAAGTACACCCAGTCGGCAATTGCATCTGATCGGTCAAGCATAGCTTCCGTCTCGCGGTATGGCGACGCAACCGAGCCGCAGTCGAGGTGATCGCGACCGATGACAATCGGGGCTTTGACCTGTCCGCTTCGGACAAGGTCATTGAAGAGCAACCCTGCTTTTGCACGTTCGCCATAGCCAAGCCAGCATATCCGTGCAGGCAGCCCCTGGTAGCGGATGTGCGACTGAGCGCTCCGAATCCAGCGGTGGAGGTGCTCGTCGTGTGGGAACAGGTCCATAATCGCTTCGTCGGTGACGCGAATATCCTCCGGATCGCCGCTGAGGGCAACCCAACGGAACGGACCCCGCCCATCACAGAATTGCGGACGAATGAACTCTGGCACGAATCCGGGAATATCGAAGGCACGCTCGACATTGCCGTAGTCGCGTGCAATGCCGCGAATGTTGTTCCCGTAATCGAAAACAACTGCACCCCGATCCTTGAATGCCAACATCGCCTGCACATGTTCGGCAATCGAAGCATACGCCCGACGCAAGTACTCGGCTGGATCGCTCCGGCGGAGTTGATCGGCTTCCGCTTTTGTCAAGCCGGCAGGGTAGTACCCATTGAGCGGATCGTGTGCTGCAGTCTGATCGGTGACAACATCGGGTGTGACACCACGGCGGACAAGCTCAGGATGAATTTCTGCTGCGTTGCCGACAAGTCCGATCGAAATCGGCTGCCCTGCTGCTTTATGCTCCATCAAAAGAGCCAACGCCTGGTCGAGGTCGTACATCTTGTGTTGGCAATACCCATCGCGGATGCGACGGTCAATGCGCTCTTGGTCAATTTCCACACAGAGGATCGCTGCTTCGGCGATCGTAGCTGCCAAGGGCTGAGCGCCGCCCATTCCGCCCATCCCTGCAGTCAGGATAAACCGCCCACGGAGCGTCCCACCGAAGTACTTGCGCCCGCACTCGGCAAATGTTTCGTAGGTACCCTGGACGATCCCTTGCGTGCCGATATAAATCCAGCTGCCAGCAGTCATCTGCCCATACATCGTCAAGCCCAGCGCCTCCAGTCGCCGGAATTCATCCCACGTTGCCCACTTGGGCACCAGATTCGCGTTGGCGATGATCACCCGCGGCGCATCGGGATACGTTCGAACCACCCCGACCGGTTTGCCGGATTGAACCAAGAGCGTTTCGTCTTCGTCCATCGAGCGAAGCGTCGCGCAGATTGCCTCGAAGCACTCCCAGTTGCGTGCTGCTTTTCCACTTCCACCGTAAACGATAAGCTCGGCAGGACGCTCAGCGTTCTCCGGATCGAGATTGTTCTGGATCATCCGGTAGGCTGCTTCGAGCTGCCAATTTTTGCAGTGCAGCGTTGTGCCTCGCGGTGCGCGAATGGTATGCTCCATTACCGTCATTGCTCGTTCTTCTGCGTTGATGTATCGGACTCCGTCATGTTTTCTGCAATGTGCCGCAAAAGACTCCAGGGGTAAATTCCAGTATCATGGCCATCGGCCCAACGAGCACGTACGCCGTAGTTACCGACCGGCTCAAGTGCAACAAGTTCGTTCATGCCAGGCGCAAATTGAACAAGTGGCACAAGCACCGTTGTTCCAAACACCTGCTCACCCTTGCAGTACGCGCATGGGCAGTTGCGGCGCAGTACCTCCAGGGGAATTGCGGCGTTCAATCCATCACCCCAGACAATACGGAGCGTGGCAGCATCGAGCCGTTCAATACGCGTCGGGCGGTCGAAGGTTGTCGCCATAGTGCAGTGTTACAAAAATCGTAAATTTCACTGCAATTTGCACCGACATTTGCGATGAGCATCATTCAACGCATCGTTGTGCTCGGGCCATTTCCGCGTGGCGTGCATTGCATCACGAAGACAATTACCGAGCAACTCCCAGAGCTGCACCACGTCGGCTACGGTATCGCGCACCTTTTTCTGCAGCATACCAGCGCCGCACTGACTCTTGGAGAGAACACCGATCCAGACGTCCGAGCTGATCTCGGCGAACATCTCGAGCGGCTTGTGCCGGACGACTTACGCCTGTACCGCCACAGCATCGAAGGAGCCGATGATGCATCCTCGCATATCAAGAGCGTTCTCGTTGGCGTAAGCCTTTCGATCCCTATTCGCAATGGTGCACTGGCGCTCGGTCGGTGGCAGGGCATCTACCTGTGCGAATTCCGGGAGCGCGCTGGCAAACGCTCAATCGTGGTAACGATCCTTGGCGATAATCAATGACCGCGCTCGGCACTATCGTGCGTTTTGTCGAGCAGATTGGCAAGTGCCTGCTCGATTTTGCCATACCGTGGCGATGCATGCTCTGCGGAGCAGTCTTACCTTCCAACACGCAGTGGCACTACCTCTGCCGGCAATGTTTCGATAGTCTTCATCCAGCACCTCCGCCGCAACAGTTACTGGCCATTGCCCAGGAGCACAGCGGCGATCTCGACGATTGCCCGCTGTCGCTGGTCATCGCACGCTGGAGTGCAGATCCGCGGCAGGCAGGACTCTTCCGCTTGATCTACGCACTCAAGTACTACGGCTACTGGCAAGTTGGCGTCGAATTGGGCATCGAGCTTGGCGCAGCAGTACAGTTGCTTGCACCCACGCGGTACGACGCGATCGTTCCGGTGCCAATCCATCCAGCACGTCGGCGCGAACGTGGCTACAACCAAGCCGATGCCATCGCTGAAGGGGTGCAGCGCCTCCTCCGCATCCCTGTCTTGCTGGATGCCATTCGCCGCACCCGATACACGCAAAGCCAAACCAGGCTCTCCGCAGGAGAACGCCGCACCAATACCGAAGGAGCATTCGGTCAAGGCTCCCAGGCAGCCCGGCTGCAAGGCGCTACAATTTTGCTGGTTGATGACGTCTTCACCACAGGCTCGACGCTCCGCAGCGTAGCCACCTGCGCCTTGGAGCTTGGAGCCGCACGCGCCGACGCCGCAACGCTCGTTGCAGCACGACAGTAACCAACAACGCTCGGACCATCGCTGATGAAATTCCCCATCACAGTTGTTCTTGCTCTTCTTCTCCTGGGCCAGGCTGGCGCTCAGCTGCTGCCGTATGAGCGATACGAAAGCGGTGGTATTCCACCCGACGTTTACCGAGAACGTCGCCTGCGTCTGGTAGTATCGCACACTGACCGCGCGGCAATCCTCCTCCTGAGCGCCGACGTGCGTAACCGCCAGAACGACGTTGACTACGAATACCGTCAGAACTCGAACCTTCTCTACTTGACTGGCTGCACCGAGCCACGATGCGCACTGCTGCTCGTTCCAGGAGGATTCACCTGGAACGGTACGCACTCGACTGAGCTGTTCTTCATCGAGCCACGCAACCCTGATCGCGAAACGTGGACCGGCATTCGTATGGGTCCGACCGAAGCCGAGCGCGTGCTCGGGCTACGGCCAGCGCTCGAGTATTCCGCGTTGAAAGAAGTGCTCGACTCCCTTCTACGCCATCGCGACACACTCTACATTGCCTCGGGACTGCCGACACCATCGGTAGAGCTTCCAATCGCCGGTACACGCATCGAGGTAGAGCAACTACTTCGCAATTGGCTTCACGAGCGTTTTCCTGGTTTGATCCTTCGGACGTCGCTTCGGACGCTCGCTGCAATGCGCGAAGTCAAAGACACTCATGAGCTGCGGCTCCTCCAGAAAGCAATTGACATCACACTCGATGCGTTCGAGGCAACCATGCGCAATGCCAAGCCTGGCATGGCAGAATATGAACTCGAAGCCATCATGGAATATCACTTCCGCCGAGCTGGTGCAGAAGACGTTGGCTATCCGAGCATCATCGGAAGCGGCACCAATAGCTGCATCCTCCACTACCAGACCAACCGCCGCACCACACGTACGGGAGACCTTGTCCTTGCCGACTGCGGTGCAGAGTACCGCGGCTACACTGCAGACATTACGCGTACATTCCCGATCAGTGGTCGTTTCTCGCCCGAGCAGCGGCAGCTGTACCTACTCGTCCTCGAAGCGCAGGACTCTGCAATTGCCAGCGCTCAGGTCGGTGCACCATTCCGTGCAACCCATCGTGCCGCTGAATCAGTCATCGCGCGCGGTTTGATGGAGCTTGGGATCATCGAATCCCCCAATGAGGTGCGGCGCTACTTCATGCACGGTACCTCGCACTACCTGGGTCTCGACGTCCACGATGCTGGCACCTATGGCTCACTCCGCACCGGAACAGTTATCACCGTCGAACCGGGGATTTACATCCCACCGGGCAGTCCCTGCGATCCAAAGTGGTGGAATATCGGCATCCGCATCGAAGATGACATCCTCGTCACCGACAGCGGACCGGTGAATCTCTCTGCACGACTTCCGCGACATCCCGATGCTATCGAGGCATTGATGCGCGCAAGCCCGGCAGCACGGTGACTGGTCAGTGTTCGTCGGTTGCGCACAAAGTCTTTAGGTGGGTGTTTGCAGAGGGGCTAAGCCTTCGCATCATGCCGGACGCGCAGTACGCGAACAGCATGCTCGAGGATATACTCTGCACAGACGCGCTTCGGAGCCGGTGCGTAGGAGTGACGAACCGCACGGTCGCCATCGAACGTCACGATCGTAATCGTGTTCAAATCTCCCTCAAACCCGCTATCGGGTGCATCGAGGGCATTGAGCACCGCAACATCGCAGCCGCGTACGCGAAGTTTGGCGATGCCATCGTCAAGCCGCTGTTGCTCTTCAAGAGCAAAGCCGACAAGCACACCATCGGGTGGCTTTGATTGCCCTAACGAGGCTAAAATGTCTGGAGTGCGGACGAGCTCGATAGTCATTCGATCGCCGATGTCGTTTCGCTTGAGCTTGCCTGGGCTGGGCGTTGCCGGCATAAAATCTGCGACAGCTGCAGCTGCGATCGCGATACTCCACTGCCCTCGATATCGCTCCACAGCTTCGAGCATTTGGCGAGCTGTTTCAACCTTGACAAGCTCAACTCCCTGCGGTGGATCGAGCGCAACAGGTCCGCTGACGAGGACCACACGTGCCTTCCTATCCCGGGCAGCTTCTGCGAGTGCGTACCCCATTTTGCCTGATGACCGGTTCGAAAGGAATCGCACTGCATCGAGTGCTTCGCGTGTCGGGCCAGCAGTGATGAGGACTGTAACGCCATCGAGTCGCCCCTGTTCTCCATGCACCAGCTGGGCAAGAGCAATCTCTGCTGTCAAACGATCCGCATGGACGGTTTCTTCCAGCGGGCGGCTCGAGACGTACCCTGGCGCCTGGGCCGCCGCACGTGAGACCGCTGACACCAGATGCTCGACGATCACTGAAGGCTCAGGCATGCGGCCAACTCCCCAGAGTCCACTGGCAAGCTCGCCTTCCTCCGGCGGAATGAGGGTCGCTCCATCGCGACGGAGCTGCTCGACATTCCGCTGCGTCGCAGGATGCTCCCACATTGTTGTGTCCATTGCCGGCGCAACAACAAGCGGCGTCGAGCGTGGCAGTGCGAGCGCCAGACAGGCAACAACCGAATCACACAAGCCATGCGCAAGGGAACCAAGCAAATGTGCGCTGCACGGAGCAATGAGCATTGCATCTGCCCAGTGTGCCCAGTGGATATGCCAGGAGCCGCCATGCTGAATCTGCTCATCGAACATCTCGAGCGCCACTGCTTCCCCAGAGAGATTCCCCAGCACCAAAGGTGAAACAAAGTGCCGAGCCGATGGCGTCATCGCAACACGAACGTGCGCGCCACACTGCCGCAGAAGACGCACCACAAGCGGCGCTTTATACGCAGCGATGCTACCACCGACGCCGAGAATGATCCGTTTACCGCGCAGTTGCTCCATCGCAGAGGGTTCAGTGCCGATTGAGTGCAAAATAAACGTCCGCTGCTACAGCGACGGTAGTCAGCGGACGTAAACTGCCGTATGATTTCGCCCGGGGACGAAGGAACACTGTTCTACGCTTCCGCCGATGGCTGCTCCGCATTGGGGCGCCACCAATGCAGTTTGTCATCGAACATCTCACGCATCGCCAGAAACGTTGGCTTCGGAATGCGATCGAACTCGCGGCTCACCTCAAGCTTGATAGCCCGAGTTTCGTTGTCTTCCTCCCGCTCTGCCAAATCGTAGGTACGTGCAAGGTACTGGTTCCGAATCTGATCGTTGATCTGCCGTGCACGCAAGCCGAGTGCAACAATCGCTTCGTAGAGCGACCCTTGCGCCGATGCTTTCATCTTGACTTCAATCGGATTGACCAAGCTCATGTGGTTGATGCTCATCGCAGCATCGTAGCGAGGTGATACATTCCAAACTGGTTGCAAAAATACGGCAACGCTCCTCCGAACGTTCGACAACACACGATGCTTGCACGATGGATTGCTTTGCTAAGTTTGCCCACGTGTTCTTGCTACTCCATTTCGATCCACAATGCAATACATGCTCTCGGTTTCCTCAGCGGTGCTGTGTGCTTTACTGTTTCTCCCGTTTCGCGCGCAAGCTCATACTCTTGCAAGTTTCAGTGGGCAGACTCGGCTGTGCGAGCATCCCCGCGTCCCCGTAGAAGCAACATCATTGAGCCGACGTCCCTACGATGTGCTGCGGTATGACCTAATTCTTGACTGGCGGGCTGCTCTCTCTGATAGTAGCCAACCCTCGCGAGAATATCGTGGCGTCCAAACAATCACCCTTCGATGCGATACTGCACAGCTTTGGACAATCGAACTCGACGCAGATTCAACACTGGTCGTTGATTCGATCAGCATTCATCGTTGGCATGCCACGAGCACTGAGCGTCCTACTACCCAGCGCACTGGCAATCGTCTATGGCTGCAGCTTGCCACTCCACTGAACCGGGATGATACTGCTGCCATCACGATCGCATACCGCAACCGTTCCACATCTGCCTTGCGTCAAGATCTCTACGGTGGCTACAACCGCTACTGGCAAGATGAATCAGGCCAGGAGCTTCCCTCCCCGATTGCGTACACCATGAGTCAGCCAAACAATGCACGGCGTTGGATGCCTTGCAACGATCGCCCGTACGATAAAGCTTTGGCAACGATAACGATCCTGGCACCGCCGGGATTTACAACTCTTTCCAATGGCACTGCTGATTCGGTAACGCTCGATTGGGACGGCTCGCAGATTCGAGCCTATCGCTACACCAGCGCAGAACCGATTTCCACCTATCTGATGGTCGCAATCGCCTCGCGCTATGCGGTACTGGAGCGAAGCTATCCCTCGCGCGACTCGGTACGCACAATCCCACTGCGGCTCTACCTGTGGCAAAGTGACTTGCTCAGCTATGCAGACAACGCTGCATGGATGCTCGCAATGACCGAGGAGATGATGCGCACCTACGAGCAGCATTACCGCCCATACCCCTTCGGCAGCTACGGGCAAGCGCTGCTCTACCCATACTTCATGGGCGCAATGGAGCACCAAACAATGACCACACATCACCGCAACGCCCTCATCCAACGGTGGGAGACAGTGATCGCACATGAACTGGCGCACCACTGGCTCGGCGATCTTGTTACCTGCGCAACGTGGAACGACCTCTGGCTCAACGAAGGCGGCGCAACGTACAGTGAACGGCTGTGGCTTGAATATGCCTACGGCGATTCGGTAGCACGGCGTTACTTTGCAGCGCGCCGGGATCGCGATTACTTCCGCGCCGATGGTGCTCGCTCGCAGCCCCCAGTGTACAACACCAGCGGCACAAACCTGTTCAACACCGGCACAACCTATGTCAAGGCAGGCTGGATTTATCACATGATGCGCACGATGCTTGGCGACAGCACGTTCTTCGGATTGCTGCGCAGCTACTTCGATCGTTTCGCATACCAGTCGCTCGAAACGGAGGATTTGGTACGCTTCTGCCAGCAACGCGTCCCAGCCCCGCTGGTCCCATGGCGCACGTTTTTCGATCAATGGGTCTATGCTGTGGGCCATCCGATTCTGCATGCGGATCTCCTTTCCATCGAGGAAACTGCTCGGGGCTATCACGTCCGCGTTCGAATCGCCCAGGTGCAGGATAGTTCAGCATTCCTTCCCGTCTATGTCGTGCCGTTGCAGCTTCGGCTGCGGGAGTATTGGTCCGGCGGAGCCTATGATACGACGGTGCTGCTTTCCCAGCGCGAGCACGTTGTAACGCTTGAAGTGCCTTTTTTGCCGCGCACGCTCGAACTCGACCCAGACGATGCAATCCTCTGCCAGAAAGATTCAAGTGCGCTGGTGTTGAGCGTCGAAGCAGAAACCTCTCCGGAGGAGATCCGCGTTTTCCCCCATCCCTGCATGCGCGGCCAGCCACTGACGGTATGGCTGCCCCCCACGTGGAACGCTGCAACAGTTCGACTCTGGACGAGCGATGGTCGCCTTGCTTTCCAGACCACTACGAGCAGTGAGCTATCGAGCATCGAGAGCGCTTCCCTTGCTCCTGGGCTCTACATGCTTGAAGTTGCAGCACATCAGCGCATTAGCCGTCAACGCGTCATCATCCTCCCATAGTCCCATGCGGCAACTTTCCCGGCGAGTCCTTGCAGCCAGCGAATCACAAACCCTCTCGATCGCTGCGCGCGCAAAGCAGTTGGCGCGCGAAGGCCACGACGTCATCTCACTCGCTGTTGGCGAACCCGATTTTCCGACGCCCGCGTGTGTGCGACGTGCCGCCATTGCTGCTATCGAGGAAGGGAAAACCCGATACACCGAAGCATCCGGCATCCTTGAGCTCCGACGCGCTGTCGCAGAAAAGTTTCGCCGCGAGAATTGCCTGCCCTATGCCGACGAAGATACCGTGCTCATCTCCTGCGGTGCAAAGCACAGCATCATGAATGCACTCCATGCGATCTGCAATCCAGGCGATCGCGTCATTATCGTTGCGCCGTACTGGGTGAGCTATCCAGCGATGGTGGTGCTGGCTGGAGCAGAGCCGGTCATCCTGGAAACAACGCCAGCATCGGGCTTCAAGCTCCAACCCGAGCAACTGCGAGCTGCACTCGATAGCCGTACTGCGTGCGTGATTTTGAACTCGCCCTGCAACCCAACGGGCGTTATGTACACTCGGCACGAGCTGGAAGCATTAGCAGCGGTGCTTGCCGACCACGACTGCTACATCATCAGCGACGAGATATACGAACAGCTCAGCTACACCTGCGAACACATCAGCATTGGATCGTTCGATGCAATCGCTGACCGTACCATCACGGTCAACGGTTGTTCGAAAGCCTACGCTATGACCGGATGGCGAATTGGCTTCATGACCGGTCCTGCGCACGTCATCGCGCAAGCTGCAAAAGTTCAAAGCCAGGATACATCGAACCCGAACTCGATTGCGCAGTACGCGGCACTGGCAGCTCTGGAACATGCAGCAGCCGATGTCGAGCATATGCGCAGTTGCTTTGAGCAGCGACGCCAGCTTCTGCTCGATCTATTAGGTGCGGTCCCAGCAGTGCGCGCTCTTCCACCCGACGGCGCGTTCTATGTTTGGTTGGACATTGGTGCACTGCTGACCGAGCAGCGAACTGCGGCAGACATTGCCACCGAGCTGCTCGAACGCTACTATGTGGCAACAGTACCCGGAGAGGCATTCGGTATGGCAGGTTACCTTCGGCTTTCCTTCGCAACGAGCGAAGAGCATCTCAAACGAGCGGTTGAGCGGATAGGAACGTATCTGGCATCATTGAACAGTTAGCGCAAATGGCCAATGCACATGGGCACAGCGCACATCAGCCACTTACCATCCCACATCGTTGAGGAACTACTCCGAGCGGCTGTCATCAAAAGCTTTGCTGCTGGCCAACCCATTACGCTTCCGAATGAATATCCACGCAGTGTTCCTCTGGTGCTTAGCGGTGCACTCAAGGTCTTTTACCGTCCAGAGAGGAACGAAGAATTAGTCCTCTACTTTCTCGAAGCTGACCAGTACTGCATGATGTCGCTGCTGGCGGGAATTCGTCGTATGCCCTCAAACCTTTACAGCATTGCAGAAACAGACTGCCAGGTTGCATTTATCCGCATTGAACATTTTTTCGCTGTCCTCCAACGGCAACCGCTCCTGCTGGAACATCTGCTGTATCTCTACCACCAGCGCATCGAAGACCTTCTGGACCTTATCACAACGTTCAAATTCAGCGGGCTGACCGATCGCCTGCTGGCTTTGCTGCGCCGTAAAGTAGAGCTAACCAACACGCAAACGCTCCACATCACACATGAAGAGTTAGCACACGAATTGGGGACCTCCCGTGTGGTCGTCTCCCGCCTGCTCAAAGAGCTCGAACGCAAAGGGATGGTGGAGCTGCATCGAGGAACAATCACTGTCCACGACCCCGCGCAATAGTGTAACAGAAGTTACATTTGTTGTGGCGCACGAGATGTAAGTTAGGGGTGTAACAATAGTGAGGTTTGCTATGGCGCGCACACATTACCAAGTGTTGATCATCGGTGGTGGCAATGCAGGGCTATCGGTAGCAGCCCACCTTCTCCGTCGCAAGTCCACGCTCGAGATCGGGATCATCGAACCGAGCGAATACCACTACTACCAGCCAGCATGGACGCTCGTTGGCGGTGGAGCATACGACATCAATAAAACGGTACAGCCAGAAGCGAAGTACATCCCTAAGGGAGCCGATTGGATCAAAGACTACGCCGAAGAAATTCTTCCAGATTCCAACACGGTCGCCACACGCTCTGGGAAACGCTACACGTATGACTACCTTGTCGTCTGTCCTGGTATTCAACTCGACTGGCACAAAATCGAAGGCGCCGAGCAGTGGCTTGGCAAGCGCGGGATCACAAGCAACTACACCTTCAAGACCGCGCCCTACACGTACGAATGCATTGCCAGCTTCACCGGCAAAGGCAAAGCACTCTTCACCGCCCCGAATACCCCCATCAAGTGTGGCGGAGCACCGCAGAAGATCATGTACCTTGCAGCGGATAATTTCCGCCGTCGAGGCCTTCTCGGCAGCGATACCGTTCACTTCTACTCCGGTGGAGGCGTCATCTTCGGCGTTCAGAAGTATGCAGAAGCACTCAAGAAAGTCTGCGAACGATACCACATCGGCCTGCATTTTCTCCACAACTGTGTAGCGGTCGATGGAGAGCGAAAAGTAGCATACTTCGAAGCAAAAAAAGGCGATACAACTGAACGCATCGCCGTTGAGTTCGAGATGATCCACCTGACACCACCGCAAAGCGCACCCGATTTCATCAAGCGTAGTCCACTTGCAGTACCGAACGATCCTCTCGGCTGGATGGAGGTTGATAAACACACACTCCAACATCCCCGCTATCCGAACGTCTTCGGTATCGGGGATGTTACAAATACCCCGAACGCAAAAACTGGGGCAGCCATCCGCAAGCAAAATCCTGTCCTGGTGGAGAACCTGCTCTACTGCATTGAACACAAAACAACTACACTCCCTGCACCCAAACAGTACAACGGCTATGGATCGTGCCCACTTGTAACAGGCTACGGAAAGCTTATCCTCGCAGAGTTTGACTACAACAATACCCCGCAAGAGAGCTTTCCCTTCGACCAAAGCAAGGAGCGCTTCAGCATGTGGCTCCTCAAGAAAGAAATTCTCCCCCGTCTCTACTGGCACGCGATCTTGAAAGGCAAGATGCAAGGATGACGGATTATTCTCTCCTCGCCCCTGCAGGGCACGTGCCGCTACATTGGCAGTGCCTTGCGGGGGCAGATGGAGACGTTACGATTTGTACCGCAAGCGAAGGCTATTGGTAACGACCGACACCGAACTTGCTGCCATCGCAGCGCTGGCAAGCATTGGATGGAGCATGATTCCTGCGACCGGATAGAGCACCCCCGCTGCAATGGGAATGAGCACAAGGTTGTAGATGAACGCCCAGCCGAGATTTTGAGCGATGATGCGCTTCAACGCTCGAGAGAGCGCATACAACGAAAGCAGCGGTTGCAACCGTTCGCCAACAAGCGTAACATCGGCCGCATGAATGGCAACATCACTGCCTGTTCCGATCGCAATACTGGCATCGGCTGCAGCAAGAGCTTGTGCGTCATTGATACCATCGCCAACCATGACGACTGCTCCCTGTTTTTCCCGGCGGAGACGCTCGACGTAATCCTGCTTTTGATTCGGCAGGAGTGGAGCTGCAACATGCTCGATACCTAACTCTGCCGCTACCTGCGCTGCGACAGCGGCACGGTCCCCACTGACAAGGTGAAGGATCATCCCCTCAGCGCGGAGCGCAGCGACAACCTCTGCTGCATCATCACGAATGCTGTCGTTCAACCATACCCCAAGCACGGCGCTGCCATCAACAGCAAGGAACACTTCAGTGGCGACCACGCCAGGAGCATCGGGAATGGCGATCCCCTCTTCGGCAAGATAGTCACGGTTGCCGACAAGGACAGTGTGCGTATCGTTCCAGGCACGGAAGCCGCGACCCCGAACCTGTTCGAACTGGAATTCTCCGGACGGCTCCACAGCAAGCCAGTCCGCAATGGCTCGGGAAAGAGGATGGGTATTCTGTTCGAGTGCTGCTCGGAGCAACGGTGCAAGCATACGCTGCTCGGCTGCTGAGATAAACCATCGGGCATCCTTGACGCGGGGCGCACCAATGGTGAGTGTGCCCGTTTTATCGAACACTACATGCCGCATCCGCGCGATGGCATCCAGCGCACGCGCATTCCGCACGAGCATTCCCAGGTGGGCAGCACGCCCAAGCGCAACAGCAACAGCCGTTGGCGTTGCTAACCCCAGTGCGCACGGACACGCAACTATCAACACCGACACCATCGCCAAGACGCCATTGCTCACGGCAGAAGGAACCAGGAGCACCCACACGCTCAGCGCAACAAGTGCAATTCCGATGACAATGGGTACAAAAATGCCAGCGACACGATCGGCGAGTTCTTGAGATGGAGTCTTGCTCGATTGTGCCTGTTCGACAGCGCGTATCATACTGCCCAAGAAGGTTCCATGCCCAACTGCTCGCGCTTCGACCGTCAACGTCCCATCGCCATTGAGTGTGCCTGCATAGACACGATCCCCCGGTCGTTTGACCACGGGAAGCGACTCTCCTGTGAGCAATTGCTCATCTGCCCAGGATTCTCCCTCCACCACAAAGCCATCAACGGGAATTCGTTCACCTGGCAGGACACGTAAATAATCACCGCGCTGGACATGGGAAAGTGGAACGTCTTGGACATCCCCATTGCTCCGGCGATGGACGCTCTGTGGCTGGAGTGCAACAAGTGCCGTCAGCGCAGCATTCGTTTTGAGTCGGGCTGCGTGCTCAAGGTATTTGCCCAGCAGAATAAACGTGATGATGGTTGCAGCCGATTCGAAGTACAGGTGTGGTTCTATGCCATTCGCGCGAAGAAACGACGGGGCAAGCAGCGCAAGCATGCTCCAGCTCCAAGCGATACCGGTGCTCAATGCAACCAGGGTATCCATTGCCAATGCACGCGCCCGAAGCTGCGACCATGCTCGAACAAAAAACGTACGGCCGAACACACCAAGAACGAACGTTGTCAGCAGTGCACTGAGTGCCACCGCCCATGGCTCTGTGTGCCAAGGCCCCATCGCTAGAGCAACCGTCGGGACGGTTCCGATAGCCGCACCGATTGTGTTCCGCTTCAGTTCGGCCAAAGCGCGACGTTCTCGCGCTGTCGCTTCTGCCAATGCTGTCGTTGGCTGGTCGGCATAGATCAAGTCATAGCCGAAGTCTCGCAGCGTTGTAGCGATGTCCGTGGGCTGCACCACAAGCGGATCGTATTCGAGCGTGACGGTTGCGCTGGCAACGTTGACGTCAGCACGTCGAACGCCCTCGACCGAACGCGATAGCGACTCGATCGAGCGTGCGCAGGCAGCACACGTTATGCCGATAACGGGGAACGTCTCGACTATAGTTGGGGCCTGCGCGACCTCTGTTTGGGATGTGCTCTGCATCATGTGCTGACCATCTCGTAGCCAACCCGCTCGACTGCAAATAGCTGATTCATCATTTTGTGAAACGTTTTCCCTTACGTGTGGAATAACACCTGTAGAAGCCGTGCTCACTGCGGAGTGGAGTTCCGAAGGCTGCCGATGCCGGCGATAGATTCCCGCAGTTGCTATTGGTAGGAGTTGATTGAAAAATCAAGTGTTTCATTTTGTCACACCTAAAAAACGTGCATTGATTGCAACAATCACGGTACTCAATGACATCAGCATGGCGCCGACGGCCGGCCCCAGCAGCAGGCCCAGCTTGTAGAGTACACCGGCGGCCAGCGGGATGGCGACGATGTTGTAGCCGGCCGCCCACCAGAGATTTTGGACCATTTTGCGATAGGTGGCACGGCTCAGGCGCAGGATCGACACCACGTCGCGTGGGTCGTTGCGCACGAGCACGATGTCGGCCGTCTCGATGGCCACGTCGGTGCCGGCGCCAATGGCAATGCCGACATCGGCCTGCGCCAGCGCCGGGGCGTCGTTGATACCGTCGCCT
>Ga0101941_1000194_pt1 | contig 144012 bp, 118 predicted proteins | sample DewCreD2012metaG_3_FD_75242 | JGI IMG/M metagenome (GOLD analysis project Ga0101941, IMG submission 75242) | Hot spring sediment bacterial and archeal communities from British Columbia, Canada, to study Microbial Dark Matter (Phase II) - Dewar... ... | reverse complement strand
CTGTCAACTGCCTTTTTCACCGCTGTCGATTCAAGCATCTGAACCGAAGCATTCCTCGCTGCTTACTTCGTCCAACTCTTTGATTATCAAGGAGTTTTCTGTTTCGTCTGCGCCGGAAGTGGGGCGAATTATAGACAGATCCAGAGGGGCGTCAAGCACTTATTTCAACTTACCTGCCAATCACTGGTATTTGGCGCCTTTGCTGCTTAACACACGTCTATTCGTGGGTTCTTATACGGAACGCGAGCCTCGCCCCCCTGCCCCGTTTGGATCCGAGTAGCAGGCGGCAGCGAAGCCATCGGCGTGATACACGATGTCACTGGCATTTGTCTCACTATTGAGCGATGTTTAGCCCGTGCGCCTTAACATGGTGCCCCTGCTCCACACGGACGTGAAGGTCGGCGGCAGCATGCGAATTCTGGACAGTCACTGACCGCAACGTGCCGGTCGGGTAAGGATATGAATGAAGTACTTTTTGATGGCACTGGCAGCATTGGCTGTCGCTGGTTGCGCGGCAACGTCGAAACCGGTGATGGGGAAACGCGGGATTCATATCAACTGCTCGGGGCTATCGTCCTCATGGGAGCAGTGCTACGACATGGCGACCAACTCCTGCGTCTCCAAGCAATACCGGGTGATCGCGAAATCCGGTGACGGCGCAGAAGACACCGGAGGCTACCCGCTCGGTCTCAATCCGGCCGGCTATACCAGCCGCAGCATGATCATCGTTTGCAAAAAGCCGACTAACCCCTAGTCGGCTACCGGCATACCAGTATCGTGAGCCCGCGGGCTTCAAAGGCCTCTATATAGATAGATAGTCAAAGGCTTCTATATAGACAGATGACACCAGGCGCACTGCCCGCACTTGATGCCACCGCCTGCGCAGCGGTGGCAGTGACATCACACGGCTTGGGTACGGCCGTTCAGCCACACCAACGCGGCGCCCTCCACTAATGGAGTGAGGCGCTGTCTGACCTGAGCGTGGTACTCATTGAGCCATTCACGCTCCTCTTGCGTCAGCAAACTGATCTCCAGGCAGCGCGTGTCTATCGGACACAGCGTGAGGGTCTCGAACTTGAGAAACTCGCCAAACTCGGTTTTGCCCCCGTGCTGATTGATCACCAGGTTTTCAATACGCACACCCCACTGCCCCGGCCGATACGTGCCGGGCTCGATCGACGTGATCATCCCTGGCTGCATCGCGGTTTGCGGCGTGGCGGCAGCCTGATAGGCAATCACCTGCGGGCCTTCGTGTACGTTCAGGAAATAACCGACACCGTGACCGGTGCCGTGGCCGTAGTTGACGCCCTCGGCCCAGATCGGCGCGCGCGCAATTGAGTCAAGCAATGGCGAAAGAATGCCCCGGGGAAAGTGCGCCCGGGACAGCGCGATGACGCCTTTCAACACGCGTGTGCAGTCGCGCTTCTGCTCGGCCGTCGGAGTGCCGACGGGCACCATGCGGGTGATATCGGTCGTGCCGCCCAGGTATTGGCCGCCGGAATCGATCAGCAACAGGCCGTCACCTTCGATTTGCGCGTGCTCTTCTTCGGTGGCGCGGTAGTGAGGCATGGCGCCGTTGCCATTGAAGCCGGCGATGGTGGCGAAACTCTGGGACACGTAGCCCGGTCGACGCGCCCGCGCTGCTCTGAGTTTCTCGTCGATGGTCAGTTCGCTGACGGACTCTTTGCCAAGCGCTGAATCCAGCCAGGCGAAGAACTCGCACAGCGCCGCGCCATCCTGTTCCATCGCCTGACGGATATGCCGGGTGTCGGCGGCGCTTTTCTGCGATTTGAACAGCGTCGTCGGGTTGAGCCCCTCGACCAGCGTGACTTCACTGTCGAGATAATCCAGCAGGCCGCAGGTGACCCGCGCCGGATCGACCAGCAGTCGCGCATCCTTGGGGACGTTGCGCAGCGCGGTGCCGATGCGCGTGTATTCATGGAGGGTGATGCCGTCTTGCTCAAGGGTGCTGCGCAGTGCAGCGTCAACCTTCTCTGACGCGACAAACAGGTTGATGCTGTTTGGGCCGATCAGGGCGAAGGAGATGAACACCGGGTTATAGGACACATCGGCGCCGCGCAGGTTAAACAGCCAGGCGATGTCGTCCAGCGTGGCGAGGAAATGCCAGTCCGCGCCGCGCTCGGCCATCATAGTGCGCAGTCGAGTGAGTTTGTCGCCGCGAGTTTCAGAGGCGTGGGGCGCCGTGTGCTCATAAATAGCCTGAGCCGGCAAAGCAGGTCGGTCGTTCCACAGCTCCGTTAAGGGGTCGAGGTCAGTGCGGAGCCGAGCACCTTTTTCGTACAGATTGGCAGCCAGCGTACGCGAAGACGCCACGGCCAATACCGCGCCATCCACCGCGACGACGGAATCCGTCCTGGCTTGCTCGGCGAGCCATTCAAGTGGGCCGGTCTGACCCGGCTGCAACTTGACCAGCTCGATGCCGCTGCCTGCCAGTTCCTTGCTCGCCTGCTCCCAATAACGGCTGTCGGCCCACAGCCCAGCGAAATCCCGGGTGATGATCAAAGTGCCGACTGAGCCGTGGAAGCCCGACAACCACTGCCGCCCCTGCCAGTAACCCGGCAGATATTCAGAAAGATGAGGGTCGGCCGACGGCACAAGCCACGCGTCGATGCCTTCACGGCTCATTAGGGCGCGCGCCTGCGCAAGGCGTTGCGTCGCCACTCCAGTGGTTTTCGACTGCGTATTCATTGCATCTCCTGGTGACCCGAATTGTTTGCATCGCAGACCCGGATAATGGAGCAGCGATCAAGGCTGAGCAACCGCAGCGCCGCCCCCATCTCGGAGATGCAATGCCGCGCCCGGGCAATTGCATCGCACACTGATGAAATCTTCAGGCCTATCACGCACTCACCCACGTTGTTTTTATATATAACCGGACGCAGTTTTCTCCATAAAACTGCAACAGTAGCGTGAACCCTTGATTGCGCAATTCAAACTCATCTGATTAGTTAGCCCGGCGCATAACTACGGTTGAATGACGCATTCAATAATCGAGCGTCATAAAACCGTTACCCACCGTCCGTGTCCAACTTCTGACGTTGGAAAAACGTCTTCCACGCCTTTTTTGGTCATGAAAGAAGCGGCCTTCACAAGCGCCTAAAAAGCGTCGCACACCTGAATAGGACGGTGATGGTTTCTTGACTACCAATAAGATCAATGACTTAGCGATGCCGAGTACAGGGTTATCAAAAAATTAACAGAATGATGGCGAAATAATTTGACAGAAAGTCCGCCTCCGCCGATATATAGGCATGTCCAATGTTTTCCCGTTTTTGCAGCGCGACTCAAGAGTCGTGCGCCGAGAGCATTCCGACTTAATTAATCTGCCAGTGCCCATAAAGTTGACGATTCAAACGGTGTGAAATCAGCGCCGGTGGGCAGTTTTTGGTTCAAAGAAAGCTTTTTCGAATTACTGAATGTGCTCGGTGGGGCGGTAGCTTTGCCCAACGCTTTAGTCAGCCGCCGCTGAATGAAGCCACCGTTTGAATGCACGCCTAATTAGTACAACGGCAGGATCTGCAGATTCGGGCGGTAGCGTGCCTGAAACACAATTTACCCCCTTCCCTGCACTCCTCACTCTCTACGAGGGCCTGATGCAATGCCTTTATCTTTCGACATGGATGAGCAGCTGGTTCAGCGACTGGCTGACGAAATCGATACCAACGGCTTTGCAAAACTGAACGCGGCCGTGCCTGACACGGACCTGCAGCAGTTGCGGGCATGGACCGACGAGCAGGCGCAGAAACACCAGGGCGAATACTTTGCCTACCACGGTGAAGCGGCACTGAGCGAAAGCCTGCTGGCGAGCTACTGGTCCGACCCGCGATTCAAGACGCTGCTGGGTCGCCTCTATAGGCATGCCGCCCGCCGCGACGCCGCCAGTGACCGAATCTTCCCGGTGCTGCGCTGCGTGCAGGGCAATCAGGGGAAGCGCGAGTCCAACAGCTTTCATTACGACGCCAGCCTGGTGACCGCGCTGATACCGGTGTTCATTCCCAGTGAAGGCGAAGGACGTGGCGACCTGATGCTGTTTCCGAACATCCGCCGGGTTCGCTCATGGGTGTTGTTCAACGTGATCGAGAAAGCACTGCTGCAGAACAAGATCACCCGCGGCTGGATCATCAAAGGCATGCAACGCAACTGGCTCAAGCCGTATGTGCTGCGCCTGGAGCCGGGCAGCGTTTATTTCTTCTGGGGTTATCGCAGCCTGCACGCCAACCAGGCCTGTCGGCCAGACGTGAAGCGCGCCACCGCGCTGTTCCACTTTGGCGACCCCCATGCAGGCAGCCTGGCCACCCGGTTGATCCTGAAAATCAATCAGGGTCGCGCGCGGCGGATGAGCAACAAGGCGGGCAACCAGCCGCCGGCATCCACTCCCAACTGATTTCGCTCGAACCTGGCGTTGACGGCCCGGCGCTAACGCGTCACTGCCCAGAAAGCCTTTTAAAAGCCTTGCATCTGAAATGGAGAATTCGATGATCAACGTCACCAAGACTTACCTGGGCGATATCGACAAGTTCAAGGGCTACGTCGAGGGCATTTACGCCCGCGGCTGGCTGACCAACCACGGCCCGCTGGTGTGCGAGCTCGAACAGCGTTTGAAAGACTACCTGGGCGTCAAGCACGTCATCCTCACCAACAACGGCACCCTCGCCCTGCAAGTCGCCTACCGCGCGCTGGGCCTGAGCGGCAGCGCAGTGACTACCCCGTTCAGCTTCGTGGCCACCAGCAGTTCGCTGCAGTGGGAAGGCATTCGCCCGATCTTCGCCGACATCGACGCGCAGACCTGGAACATTTCGCCCGAGCACATCGAGAGCCGCATCGTCTCCGACACCACCGCGATTGTTGGCACTCACGTGTTCGGTAACCCGTGCGCCGTTGAACGCATCGAAGAAATCGCACGTCGGCGCAATCTGAAAGTCGTGTACGACGGCGCCCATGCCTTTGCCGTGCGTCACGCCGGCCAGTCGGTGCTCAACTGGGGTGACATCAGCACCCTGAGTTTCCACGCCACCAAGCTGTTTCACACCATCGAAGGCGGCGCGATCATCACCAACGATGACGAAACGGCGCGCCGGGCTCACCTGCTGTGCAACTTTGGCATCGTTGATGTCGACAAGATCGACGGCATCGGCATCAATGCCAAGCTCAACGAATTCTCCGCCGCGATGGGCCTGTGCATTCTCGACGACATCGAGAACATTCTTCAGCAACGCGCTGAAATCGCTGATCGCTACACCACCCGCCTGGGCGATTACGTCGACCTGCAGCGGCCGGAAAGCAACAGCCAGCTCAACCACAGCTATTACCCGATCGCCCTGCGCGACGAACAACAACTGCTGCGTTTGCGTTCCGGGCTGAACACCAACGGGATCAACCCGCGCCGCTACTTCTACCCGTCCCTGGACACCCTGGAGTACTTGCAGCCGCAAGCCGCGCAAACCGCTTCGCGTTCACTGAGCGAGCGCGTGCTGTGCCTGCCGATTTATCCGGGCCTGCTGCGCGACGATCAGGACCGCGTCATCAACACAGTGATCGCCGAAACCAGCACCGCCCACTCGCCGTACCGTGTGCCGTCGCTCGCGCAGGTCATGTAACGCCGCTGGGCCAGCCATTGCGCCATTCACCCTGTTTTGCCGGAAGGACTTTCGATGTCAACCAAGCGCTCAGTCATACGCAACACTGCGTTGAGCTATGCAGGCCAGGCTTACACGCTGCTCGTGGGCATCCTGATCATGCCGTTCTACCTCGGCCATATGGGCGCCGAGGCATACGGCCTGATCGGGTTCTTCTCGGTGCTGCAAGCCTGGCTGCAATTGCTGGACGCCGGGTTGTCGCCGAGTCTGGTCAGGGCGGTGGCGCACCGTCAGGGCAGTGATGGACTGGATCGCTACACCGGTCGCCTGCTGCGTTCATTCGAGATCATCTTTCTGCCGCTGGCGGGTTTCTGCTGCGTGGCGATGTACTTTGGCAGCGAATGGATTGCCGTGCACTGGCTCAATGCCCAGGAACTGTCGACCGAGACGCTGGTGCAGTGCATCGGCCTGATGGGCATCGTCATCGCCCTGAGGTTGTTTTCGACGCTCTATAAAAGCGGGATTCAAGGCCTTGAACAGCATGCATGGCTGAACATCGCCAACGTGATCATCGCCACGCTGCGCTACTTCGGTGGCCTGCTGCTGGTGAGCACAATCTCCAACGACCCGGTGCACTTCTTCGAATTCCAGGCGCTGGTGGGCTTGATCGAAGCGTTGATCTTCGCCGCACGTGCCTATCAGCAGATGCCGACACCGTCGCCGCTGACCGGTTTCGACTGGGATCTGGTCAAGCCGATCATCCCGTTCGCAGCGAGCATGTCCGGCACCGCGGTGCTGTGGATCGTACTGACCCAGATCGACAAAGTGCTGCTCTCCGAACTGCTGCCTCTCAACGAATACGGCTACTTCTCGCTGGTGGCGCTGATCACCACCGGAATCATGATGCTCTCCAACCCGCTGGCGCAGACGTTACTGCCGCGCCTCACCGTGTTGATGGCCGAAGGGCGTCGGGATGACATGCATCAGCTGTATCTCGCGGCCAACCGGTTTGTCNGCACGTTCCTGTTTCCCCTCGCCGCGCTGATCGCGCTGCACGCCGATGCGATGGTGTTTGCCTGGTCGGGCGATCGCCCTGCCGCCGACTGGAGCCGGACGATTCTGCCGTGGTACTCGCTGGGCAGCGCCATCATGGCGGTCAGCACGTTCCAGTTTTATCTGCAATACGCCTATGGGCGGATGCACCTGCATGTCTGGTACAGCCTTGTTTCGGCGCTGATCACGGTACCGGTGATGTTTTTGGCGATTCGCGGCTATGGCGCTTACGGCGCGGCGATCGCCTGGTTCGTGTTGCGCGTGGTGTCCTTCGCCATCTGGCCGGGCATCGTGCACCAGCGCCTGGCCCCTGGCATTCACAGCCAATGGCTGCGCGACATCATCCGCATCAGCGTTATGACCGGCGTGGGCCTGGCGATCACCGAGCCGTTGCTGCGCCTGATCGCCAATGAAAACCGCCTCAGCATCTTCCTGGGTCTGGCCGTCTGCGGCCTGCTCACACTGCTGATTGTGGCCGCCAGCTACAAGCCGCTGGTGATGAAGATTTCCGTTCTGTTCAGCAAACCCAGCGTTTAACTCCGAGTACCCAAGCCATGGATGCTAATAGCAATAAGACGAGCACCTCGCCGTCCGCCGCACCCCTGGTCAGCATTGTCTGTCCAGCCTACAACCAGGAGGCCTACATCGCGCAGACGCTGGATGGCTTCCTGCTCCAGCAAACCACGTTCACCTTTGAAATCCTGGTGAACGACGATGCTTCCACGGACGGCACCGCCCGCATCATTGCCGATTACGTCAAACGCTTCCCGGCGCTGATCCGCCCTTTCTACCACGAGACGAATCAGTACTCGCAGAACAACCCGCCGGTGCCGCGTCTGTTCGGCGAAGCGCGGGGCCGCTACATCGCCTACTGCGAAGGAGATGATTACTGGACTGACCCGCGCAAGCTCCAGATCCAGGTAGATTTTCTCGAGAACAACCCGGATTACGTGCTGACCTACCACGATGCCATCCCCTTCGACATCAGCGGCCAGTACCCGATCCAGCTGCAAGGCAAGCTGCGCGGGGATGCCACGGCGCTGGAGCTGCAGAAGGCGCGTCCGGTGTCGACGCTGACCACGGTGTTCCGCAACGTGTTCGAGTCGTTGCCCCCCGAGCTGCGCGCCGCGCCGCTCAACGACCTGGTCTGGTGGTCGCTGCTCGGTGCCTACGGCAAGGGCAAATTCATGGGTGAGGTCAAGCCTGCCATGTACCGGTTGCACCCCGGCGGCGTGTTTTCCATGCGCTCCAACAAACGCAAATTGCACATGGCGCTGCAGACATCGGGCGCCTTGGCCAACTACTACAACCGGCTCGGTAATCAGGAGCTGTATGAGCATTTTCTGATGGAGCTGGTCGAGTATTCGCTGTCGGCGATTACCCCGAAACGCAAGATGCAGACCCTCCTGGCCGTTGGCCAGAACTTCACCGCAAACATCAGCAAGAGACTGATGACGACCCTCAGCAAAGGTCATGTTCAGTAACGTACTGGTGGTCTGCGTCGGCAATATCTGTCGCAGCCCCATGGCCGAAGCCATGTTCCGACAACGCGTGCCCAACGCTCGCGTACAGATTTCGTCGGCCGGAACCCACGCCATGCTCAGTTCCACCATCGACCCGCTGGCCGAGGCCGTGCTGCACGTCAACGGCGTCCCCGTCCACAGACACCGAAGCCGTCAGATTGATCGGCAGATGCTCCATGAAGCAGAGCTGATTCTGGTCATGGAGCATCGTCAGACCCACAGCGTCCTCAAGCTGGCCCCCGAGGTGCGCGGCAAGACGTTTCTGATTGGCAAATGGCAACAAGCGCTGGAAATCGCCGATCCCTACCGGCGCCCGAAACTAGCCTTTGAACAGACCTACGAGCAGCTTTCGCGTTGTGTCGACGACTGGCTTCCTTATCTTCAGTCAGGAGATCCAAGATAAATGACCGCTATGAACCGTACTTCTCTGGACGAGGTCCAGGACTCCCGGATCGATTTGGCGACTATCTTGCGCACACTTTTCGATCACAAAGGATTGATTGCGTCGATTGTCGGCATCTGCGTCCTGCTCGGCGCCACCTACGCCATTCTGGCCACACCGATCTTCCAGGCCAACGCGATGATTCAAATCGAGCCGCGGAAAGTGGGCATCGAGGGCCGCACCGAAGTCTCCAACAAGCCGCTGTCGGTTTCCCAGGCGACCACCGAAATCGAGCTGATCAAATCCCGCGCGGTGCTGGGCAAGGTCGTCGACGACCTCAAGCTGTACATCGTGCAGAAGCCCAAATACATCCCGGGGCTGGGCAGCTACATGGCGCGTCGGTTCAAGCCGGAACGTGATGGCGCGCTGGCCGACCCGATGTTCGGCCTGAACAGCTACGCCTGGGGCGGTGAGAAAATCGACATCTTCCAGCTGGAGGTGCCGGACGCACTGCTGGGCGAAAAAATGATCATGGTGGCCGGCAAGCCCGGCACCTTCACCCTGTATGACGAAGACCGTAACAAGCTGCTCAGCGGCCCGGTCGGCCAGACCGTCGAAGGCAGCGGCATCAAAATCCAGGTGGCTGCGCTCAACGCACGTCCAGGCACCGAGTTCACCGTGGCGCGTCAACGCACCCTGACCACCGCACTTGATTTTCAGGACCGTCTGAAAATCATGGAAGCGGGCAAGGATTCCGGGATCGTCTACCTGTCGATCCAGGACCCGGACCCGGCACTGGCCAAGCGCATCCTCAACGAAGTCAGCCGCCTGTACGTGCGTCAGAACGTAGAGCGCAGTTCGGCCGAAGCCGCCCAGCGTCTGGAGTTCCTGCGTTCGCAATTGCCGGCCGTGCGCAAGCAGCTGGAACAGTCGGAAATCGCGCTGAACAACTTCCAGATGGGCGCCAAGTCGGTTGACCTGAGCGTTGAAACCAAGTCGGTTCTGGATCAGGTGGTCAAGCTGGAAGGCACCCTGTCGGACTTGAAAATGAAGCGCGTCGACGTCGAACGTCTGTACACGCCGGAGCACCCGAACTACCGCGCCCTGATGACTCAGATCGGCCAGGTCGAATCCCAGAAAGCCGCGCTGCTGAAGAAGATCGAGGCCCTGCCGGCCACGCAACAAGAGTTGCTGCGTCTGAACCGTGACATGCAGGTCACCTCGCAGACTTACACCCTGTTGCTGGACAAGAGCCAGGAGCAGGACATTCTGCGCGCCGGCAGCATCGGCAACGTCCGCATCATCGACAACGCCGACGCCAACGTCGAAGAGCCGGTCAAGCCGATGCGCAAAATCATTGTGCTGGTCGCCGCGCTGATCGGTCTGTTGCTGGCCGTTGCCACCGTGTTTGTGCGTCAGGCGTTCTATCGTGGCGTGGACAACCCGGAAGTCATCGAAAACCTCGGCATGCCGGTGTACGCGTCGCTGCCGTATTCGCGACTGCAGGAACGCCTGGAAAAGGCCGCCCAGAGCCGTTCGGCGAGCAAGGAGCCACGCCTGCTGAGCGTCAGCGCCCCGACGGAACTGGCGATCGAAGCATTGCGCAGCCTGCGCACCAGCCTGCACTTCGCCATGCTCGAAGCGCGCAACAACGTGCTGATGATTTCCAGCCCGACGCCGGGCGTGGGCAAGTCGTTCGTCTCCAGCAACCTGGCGGTGATCATTGCGCAGACCGGCAAACGCGTGTTGCTGATCGATGCCGACATGCGCAAAGGCTACCTGCACAAGATGTTCAACCTGACGCCCAAGCACGGTTTGTCTGACACCCTCGCCGCGCGTCTGGGCAGCAAGGAAGTCATCAACCACACCGAAGTGCGCAACCTGGATTTCATCTCCTGCGGTTACGCGGCGCCGAACCCGTCCGAGCTGTTGATGCACGACAACTTCAACAAAATGATCAGCGAGCTGTCGCCGCTGTATGACCTGGTGATCATCGACACCCCGCCGATCCTGGCCGTGACCGATGCCACGCTGGTCGGCCGCCAGTCGGGTACATGCCTGCTGGTGACCCGCTTTGGTCTGAGCACCGCCAAGGAAATCGAAGCGTGCAAACGCCGACTGATGCACAACGGCATTCTGATCAAGGGTGCGATCTTCAACGGTGTCCTGCGCAAGGCGTCGACCGCCGACTACGACTGCGCCGCGTACGGTTACGACTACACCACGGTCCGCAAGTAAATCGACACGCTCGCCAAGGAGATACACATGGCCAGGACCCTCGCAGTGATGCAGCCGTATATGTTCCCCTACCTGGGTTACTTTCAGCTCATTGCCGCTGCAGACATCTTCGTCCTGGGAGATGATCTGCAGTATGTGCGGTCCGGCTGGGTGAATCGCAACCGCATCCTGCACAACGGCGAGGCGAAGCTGATCACCTTTCCGTTGAAGAAAGACCGCTTTCAGTTGCAGATCAATCAGCGCCAACTGTGCAACCATTTCAGCGATGAAGGACTGCGGCTGATCGATCTGCTCGCCGAGAATTATCGAGAGGCGCCCTACTTCGCGCAGGTCATGCCGCTGCTGGAACGGTTGATCCGTTTCCCGCAGCAGAACATCGCGCTGTATGCCGAACACGCAATACGAGAAATGTGTGCTTATTTACACATCGTGACGCCGATCCTGCGCAGCTCGGACCTTATACTGGGTAGCGCTGCGGACAAGCAGGAGCGCATCATCCGCATCGCTCACACCTTTGAAGCGACGACGTTCATCACCCCCGAAGGCGGATCGGTGCTCTACGACCGTGATCACTTCGCCCGCAACGGCTTGCTGGTGCGGTTCTTCCGGATGAACCCGGTGGAGTATCGGCAGTTTCGGCACCCTTTCGTCGCCAACCTGTCGATCATCGATGTGCTGATGTTCAACTGCGTCGAGCAGGTGCAGCAGATGTTGACCGAATACGGGCTGGACAAAAATCCAACCCGCGCCGAGCCCCGGATGATGCAGGGGCCGGCACAAAAACCTGAGGTTGTCCTGACCGGGTCGCACCGGATCGCAGTGGAGTGAAGTGTATGTCTGAAGTCGTCAATAGCGCCTGTGGCTCCGCGCGCTGGTACCTGATCCAGACCAAACCCCGCCAGGAGGCACGTGCGGCAGAGCATCTGCAACGTCAGCAGTTCGAGTGCTACCGCCCGGTCAAGCACGGCGAGAAAAAACGCGGCTCACGGACGCCGGCCGAAGAAGAGCTGTTCCCCGGCTACCTGTTCATTCACATGGATCAGGCCAGCGACAACTGGTACCCGATCCGCTCGACCCGGGGCGTGGCGCGCATCGTCACCTTCGGCGGCATGCCGGTACCGGTGCAGGATGAGTTGATCGAGCAGATCCGCCAGCGTCTGCTGGCGCCACCGGCCAGGGTCGCCTTTCAAGAAGGTGAAACGGTACGGATCACAGCCGAGGGCTTCAACGACGTCGAGGCGATCTTCCTCGCCGCAGACGGTGATGAACGTGCGGTGATTCTGCTCAATCTGCTGCAACGGGAGCAGAAGGTCACCCTGCCGGTCAGCAGCCTGTCGCGGATGCAAGCGCAGGCTTGAACCGAGCCTTACTACCTTCCAACTTCTTGCACCTCTGACCCACACATCCTGACTCCCACGGGGCTGATGCTTTCAGCCTCTTGACCCCCCCTCGCCCGGAACTCGCCATGACCCAGAAAACCACGCTGGTGACGCTCACCTATGGTGATCGTTTCAACTACCTGCACACCCTGGTCAGCCGCTCGCTGGAAAGCCCGCTGATTGATCGCGTGATCATCGTCAGCAACGCGTCCACCGCGCCGCTGGACAACCTGCGCCGCACCTGGCCGAATCAGGTCAGCGTGATTTACATGCACGAGAACACCGGTTCCGCGCGGGGGTATTCGGTGGGGATCCAAGCGGCGCTGGACGCCGGTGCCGAACACATCTGGCTGATGGACGACGACAACGCGCCGACCATCAACGCTATCGCAACGCTGCATCAGGTGCTCGAAGAACGTATACGCATCGACGGCGAAGACAAGGCTGCCGTTCTGGGCTTTCGTCCGACCCATCAGGCGGACATCGCCGCTGGCGTGCCGAACCGGTTCGCCATCCAGCGCCGCTCGAGCTTCTTCGGTTTTCACATCGCGCAGCTGCCGTACAAGATCTGGCGCCGACTGCCGTGGGGCGCGCCGCAAAGCCCGCACAGCAAACTGCCGATGGTGCAGTTGCCGTTCGCTACGTATGGCGGCCTGCTCGCCCACCGCAATCTGTATCGCCGCATCGGCCTGCCGCTGGACGCGTTGATGCTTTACGCCGACGACAGCGAATACACCTGGCGCATCACGGCTGGTGGCGGCCGGATCTTTCTGGTGCCGGACGCCTTGCTCGACGACCTGGAAAGCTCGTGGAACATCAAGGCCCGCACCAACAACATCTACGAAAGCTTCCTGCTGGGTGGCTCGGACTTGCGCGCCTACTACGGCGCGCGCAACCAGGCCTGGTTCGACAAGAACATCTGGGCCAATTCGTCGCTGCTGTACGGCCTCAACCGCTGGGTGTTCTTCCGCCTGCTGCGGCTGATCGCCAAGCGACGCGGTGCCGAGGAGCGCCTCGGCCTGATCGAACAAGCCATCCGCGACGGTGAGTCCGGCGTACTGGGTCTGAATCAGTCGTATCCCCTATGAAAATACTGTTCATCAGCAGCCTGTATGCTCCTCACATTGGAGGCGGCGCGGAAATCATTCTTCAGCGTACCGTCGAAGGCCTGCAGCAGCGCGGCTGTGAAGTCAGCGTGCTGGTGACCGGTCCCGACGCGGGTTTGACCGTTGAGGCGGTGAACGGCGTCAAGGTCTACCGCGCCGGCCTGCGTAACTTCTATTGGCATTTCAGTTCGCAACGGCCTGGCCGTCTGGCGCGCCTGGGCTGGCATCTGCGCGATCGCTACAACGGCGCGATGCGCAGCTACGTAAAACAGGTCATCGGCAACGAGCAGCCGCAACTGGTGGTCTGCCACAACCTGAGCGGCTGGTCGGTCTCTGTCTGGGACGAGATCACCGCGGCAAAGCTGCCGATCGTCCAGGTGCTGCATGACATGTACCTGATGTGCCCAAGCAGCAACATGTTCAAACGCGGCCAGTGCTGCCAGCAGCAATGCGGCAGTTGCCAGACCTTCCGCAAGGGCCACGACGCACGCTCGGCGCAGGTCGCGGCGGTGGTCGGGGTCAGCCGTTTCATTCTTGAAAAGCTGCAGCTGCGCGGTTATTTCAACGCCGCCAGCCCTTACGTCGTGCACAACGCCAGCCCGTTCACGCCGCCGACGGCCTCGCCCCATCAGCGTCGGCAAGCGGATCTGGTGGCAAAAAAAGCGCCGTTGCGCTTCGGCTACATGGGCACGCTGTCCCATCAGAAAGGCGTGGGCTGGCTGATCGAGCAATTTCAGCGACTGCCTTTCGACGCCACGTTGCAGATCGCAGGCCGTGGCCAGGACGCGGACGAAGCCACGTTCAAGGCGCTGGCGAACTCGCCGAAGATCAGTTTTGTCGGTTATCAGAAGCCTGAAGTGTTCTACCGCCAGATCGACGTCGCCGTGGTGCCTTCGCTGTGGAACGAGCCGTTCGGCATGGTCGCCGTCGAGGCATGCGCCCACTCGGTGCCGGTCATTGCCAGCCGCATGGGCGGGTTGCCGGAGATCATTCAGGACCCGCTCAACGGTCTGCTGTGCGATCCGCAGGATCCCGACTCACTGGGCCAGGCAATGTTGCGTTTGCACCAGAACCCGGAATTGCTGGCGCGTCTGAGCGGTCAGGCCCGGGTCAGCGTGGCGTCGTTACTGAACCTGGAGTTGATGCTCGACAGCTACCAGAGCATTTTTGCCCAGACACTGCTGGACGACGCCGCCCAGCGCAACCGGCATTCACTGGCTCACCCGGTTTGAGCCGCACTCGCTTTGAACACACCGGCATGCACCCTCGTCATGCCGAGATTATCGCCGACGGCCCGAGACCTACCTGAGCAAGCGCTCCGGACCGTGCCTCTTCATTGAGACAAGCCATGCACATCCCTTACCTGACCCGGTTACGACGACCCTCGGCGGTCCTGTTGCTGGGCTTGTTGATCAGCTGCATCACGCGGGCTGACGAAGCGTTCATCATCGGCGTCGACACGCACTTGATGAACAAACCCGGCACCTCCACCCGCGCGTTGCAGCTGTTGAAAGCGGCGGGTGTCGACTCGGTGCGCGACGATGCCTATTGGTCCGGCGCCGAGCCGCGACGAGGGTTGTTGAAGATTGAGCCCTCGTGGCAGTCATTCCTGAGCGCCGTTCAGGAAAACAGTCTGCGACCGCTGCTGGTGCTGGGCTACGGCAACCGGTTTTACGAGAACTACGCCAAACCGCGTACCCCACCGATGCGCGATGCGTACGGCAACTACGCCAGCTTCGTCACCCGCCAGCTCACCGACAGCGTGGACTTCTACGAGATCTGGAACGAGTGGGACAAGGAAAACCCGGTCGATCCAGAGTTCGCCCGGGACTACTTCCAGCTCATCGAACAAACCGCCAAGCGCATTCGCACCAATCAGCGGCCGATGGTGATTCTGGCAGGCGCCGTCACCAGCCAGGGCATGGACCTGGGGTTCGCCGACCGGCTGGTGGAATCGGGGGTGCTCAATCATGTCGACGGGCTGTCGCTTCATCCGTATGTGTATTGCCGTTCGGATGAGCGCAATACGCCGGAAAACTGGATTGCCTGGCTGCGGCGGATCAGCGAGGACCTGAAGGACAAGAACCGCAACAAAGGCCCGGTGCCGTTGTATCTCACCGAAATGGGCTGGCCCAGTAACGACGGGCGCTGCGGCGGTGATGAGAAGATTCAGGCAGCGTTTCTGGCGCGCAGTTTCTTCCTGGCGCAGACGATGCCCAACATCAAGGGCATGTGGTGGAACGGCTTGCTCAACGACGGTCCCGACGGCACTGATCCAGAGCAGAACTTCGGCCTGCTCAATCAGGACCTGAGCATCAAGCAGGCGTACCTGACGCTCAAGGCCATCAGCCCGACGCTGCATCAATTCCGTTACGACGCTGAGAAGAGTCGGGAAATCGAATCGCAATACCTGTTGCGGTTCACCAAGGGTTCGGAGCAGATCATGGTCGCCTGGACCGCCGGGCTGCCGCGATCGATCAAGATCGACGCCAGCAGCGTGCTGCGCGGCAACGTGCACTACATCGACACTCGGCAGCCGCAACGCGGACTGGTCGACAGCGGTATCCCGTGGAACTGCAATGACGGGCGTTGCTCGGCGCAAGTGCCGATTGATGACTTCCCGAAAATAATAAGCCTGGGCACACGCCCGGCACTGTTTGCCTTGCCCTGAATTCTGCCTTTTTTATTCCGGCCCGCCTTTAGAGCGCCCCTTCATTCAGGGCGCTGACGCCCTTTTCACTCAGGCGCTGACGGCTCCTGCGCACGACCCCTTTATCTCTTCTACAGGTCGACCACAATGATTGTGATCAATGCACGTTTTCTGACTCAGGAATTGCGTGGCGTTCAGCGCTTCGCCGAACAGATCTGCCTGGCCCTCAAACAACTGCGCGACGACGTGGTGTTTGTTGCTCCCCATGGCATTCAGATGCACGAGAGCGCCAAGGCCCTCGACGTGCAATGCATCGGCAGCCACAGCGGCCACCTGTGGGAACAGCTGGACCTGCCGCTGTACCTGCGCCGTCAGGGCAATCCGCTGCTGATCTCCCTGTGCAGCACCGCCCCGCTGTTGTACGGCAATCAGATCGCCACCCACCACGACGTCACCTATGTGCGTCACCCGGAAAGCTACACGCGCACGTTTCGCCTGCTGTACCGGACCATGACGCCGATCATGCTGTCGCGCATCAAATCACTGCTGACGGTGAGCGCCTTCTCCAAGGGTGAGATTTCGCAGTTCTACAAATACCCGGAGAAGAAAATCTTCGTGGTGCCCAATGCCGTCAGCGGTGCGTTCCAGCCGGGCCCGCCGCTCAAAGAGCAACAGGACTACCTGCTGGCGGTGTCTTCGCCCAGCGCGCACAAGAACTTCAGCCGGATGATCAAAGCGTTCCTGCTGCTGCGCGGCCACGATGATCTGCAACTGCGCATCGTCGGTGGTGCCAGCGGGATTTTCAGCGACGACAACCTGCAACGCCTGGCCAGCCGTGACCCGCGCATCCGCTTTCTGGGGCGCCTGAGCGATGACGAACTGATCAGCCAGTACCAGGGCGCAACGGCCTTTGTGTTTCCGTCGCTGTATGAAGGCTTCGGCATTCCTCCCCTGGAAGCTCAGGCGTGCGGTTGCCCGGTGCTGGCGGCGAACGCGGCCTCGATTCCTGAAGTGCTGCAGGCCAGCGCGCTGTATTTCGACCCGCTGGACGTGTGCCACATGGCCGCTGCGATGGAACGCATTCTGACCGACATGCCGCTGCGCCAGTCGCTGCGCCGACGCGGGCTGAACAACGTGGCGCGGTTCTCATGGGAAGAATCGGCGCGACAGGTTTCCCAACGCATCGACGCGCTGCTGAGTCCGGCCAGAGACCGGCGCAGCAGCCAGGGCAGCGATGCCCTGGGTCGTGAATCTTCCAGCAAGCTCTGAGGCGCTGCAATGAAACGCCTTGCCTATCTCGACGCATTGCGCGGCATCGCCGCCTTGATGGTGGTCTTCACCCATTTGTACGAACCGGTCATCGGTCACGACTGGGTGCTGGATTACCTGATCGACCCCGGCAAGTTAGGGGTGCTGTGGTTTTTCATGATCAGCGGCGTAGTGATTCCCTACAGCCTCAAGCCGGTGCCCGACGGCGCCCGCCGCTTTGTGATCTCGCGCGTGATGCGCTTGTACCCGGCCTATTGGCTGTCACTGGTGGTGTTTGTGCTGATGCTTCAGTTGACCGGCGCGCCGCTGCCGTCCTGGCCGCAGATCGTCGCCAACCTGACGATGGTGCAGACGGCGCTGGGCTTCAATGACGTGGTCGGCCTGTACTGGACGCTGTTCATCGAACTGGTGTTCTACGGTCTGTGCCTGGCGTTGTTCATCGCCGGCAAGCTCTTCGACCTGGCGTACCGGGCGCGCTGTTCGCTGGTGTTTCTGCTCGCGGCGCTGGCGTTGGGCATTGCCCGCGCGCTGACCGAACACAAACTGCCGGTGGCCCTGCCCCTGGCGTTGTCGCTGATGTTCTTCGGTTCTGTATGGCGCCAGTGGTTGCTGGCTGAACACAGCGCGGCGCTGACGCGGAACCTGAAAATGCTGTTCGTGGCCTTCGCAGTGCTATTGCCGCCGACGCTGATCATGGCCTACAGCGAAGACATGGGCACCGGCGAAACCTGGGGCCGTTACTGCTTCACCTACGCCGTGGCCATTGTCAGCTTCGTGCTGCTGACCCGCAGTGTGCGTCTGAATCACCCGGCGCTGGTCTGGCTGGGCGCAGTGAGTTACTCGCTGTACCTGCTGCACCCGTCGATGGGCCTGTTCAGCAACTACCTGCTGCGCGGCACCGACGCACCGGCCCTGCTGGTGGCGCTGGTCGCGACGCTGCTGACCCTGGCCGCGGCCCATCTGTGTTTTCGCTACATCGAACACCCTTTCATCCAGCTCGGAAAACGCCTCAATAACCGCAACGCCAAGACGCAGCCTGTGAGCGTCTGATTTAGCGCCTGCGCACATGGAAAGGCATGGGATCGCCCTCGCGAGCTTCGCTCGACATGCCGGGCGTCCCTCAGCCGTTAATGCAGAGAATTCCAATGAAAATTGCTATCGTCCACGACTGGTTGGTGACGTACGCCGGTGCCGAAAGGGTTTTGGCATCGCTGATCAAAATCTGGCCCGAGGCGGATCTGTTCTCCGTCATCGATTTCCTCAGCGACCAGGACCGTGCCCAGTTGGGCGGCAAAGTCGCCAAGACCACGTTCATTCAGCACCTGCCCAAGGCCAAAACCAAATACCAGCGCTACCTGCCGCTGATGCCGATGGCCATCGAGCAACTGGACCTGTCCGGTTACGACCTGATCATCAGCAGCAGCCACGCGGTGGCCAAAGGTGTCCTGTGCGGACCGGACCAGTTACACGTGAGCTACGTGCACTCGCCGATTCGTTACGCCTGGGACCTGCAGCACCAATACCTCAAAGAGGCCAACCTGAGCACCGGCCTGAAAGGCAAAGTGGCGCGGATGATCCTCCATTACATGCGCATGTGGGATCAGCGCACCGCAGCCGGCGTCGATGACTTCATCGCCAACTCGCACTTTATTGGCGCGCGCATCACCAAGGCCTACCGCCGCGAATCCACGGTGATCTACCCGCCGGTGGACACCCGCGGTTTCGCGCTGCAGGAACAGAAGCAGGATTACTACTTCACCGCCTCGCGCATGGTCCCGTACAAGCGCATGCCGATGATCATCGAAGCTTTCGCGGCAATGCCGAACAAGCGTCTGGTGGTGATCGGCGACGGCCCGGAAATGGAAAAGGCCAAGGCCGCTGCTGCCCACGCGCCGAACGTCACGCTGCTGGGTTATCAGCCGTTCGCGGTGCTGCAGGAACACATGAGCAACGCCAAGGCGTTCGTGTTTGCCGCCGAAGAGGATTTCGGCATCAGCCCGGTGGAAGCCCAGGCCTGCGGCACGCCGGTCATTGCGTTCGCCAAGGGTGGCGTGGTGGAAACGGTTTGCGGTCTGGATCATCCGCAGCCCACCGGCGTGCTCTACCCGGAGCAGAGCGTTGCGTCGCTGATAGCGGCCATCGAAACGTTCGAGATCAACGGCTCACGTATCACTGCGCAAGCTTGCCGGACCAACGCCGAGCGCTTCAGCGAAGCCCGCTTCGAACAGGAAATGCGCCAGTTCGTCGAGAGCCGTCTGACCGCTGCCCGTCAAAGCCGCCAGCCTGCGCACGCACGGCCGCTGCAGTCCGCGCCGACGCTGGTCAGCAGCGACCTCTCCGCCCGTGTTGTTCCGATCAAATCCGTCTGAGCGAGCACAGAATATGCGCACACCATTAAGGGGCATCCTGCATGCCCATTCATCGTCGCTGTCCGTCGCTCACCGGCTGCTCGATCTGGCGGTCATCGCGGTCGGCGGTTACTGGGTAAACCTGCTCACCGGCACGCCGATGAGCAGCGAAGCCTGGATGCAGATTCTGCTGGCAGCGGTGGCTTTTCACTGGCTGGCCGAATACCACCAACTGTACGGCTCCTGGCGTGGCGAGCGCATTGTGCGCGAGCTGCTGAAGGTCGCCAATTACTGGGGGCTGGCCTTTGTGCTGCTGCTGTTCGTCGATTACCTGCTGCTGCAGCCCGACGATCTGGCGAACGACAGCCAGATGGCCTGGTTTGCCGCCGTGATGGTGGCGTTGTGTGGTTATCGTCTGGCGATTCGCAGCGTGCTGCACACCTTGCGCGCCCAGGGTTTCAACACCCGTCGCGTGGCGATCGTCGGCACCGGCCACTGCGGCGAACGCCTGGCGATGTCCATCGAACGCGCGCCGTGGATGGGCCTGAACCTGCTGGGCTTCTATGACGAAGCGCCTCAGCAGATCGACCTGGCGCGCATCGGCCGACGCATTCCGGTGCTGGGCGATCTGGATCAACTGATCCAGGACGCCCGCGACGGCAAGATCGACAAGGTGTACATCACCCTGGAGCTCGGCGCACAGGAACGGTTGCAAGCGCTGATCAAGGGCTTGAGCGACACCACCGCGTCGGTCTACGTGATCCCCGACGTGTTCATGTTCGAGTTGCTGCACGCCCGCAGCGAAAGCATCAACGGCCTGCCGAGCATCAGCATTTTCGACTCGCCCATGGACGGGGCCTGGAGCGTGGTCAAGCGTCTGGAAGACATCGTGCTGTCGAGCATCATCCTGACCATGATCGCCCTGCCGCTGATGCTGATTGCCCTGGCGATCAAGATCACCTCCCCCGGCCCGGTGCTGTTCCGTCAACGTCGTTACGGCCTGGACGGGCGGCCGATCATGGTCTGGAAATTCCGCAGCATGAGCGTGCAGGAGAACGGCTCCGTGGTGACCCAGGCCACGCGCAATGACAGCCGCATCACGCCGCTGGGCGCGTTCCTGCGTCGCACCTCGCTGGACGAACTGCCGCAGTTCTTCAACGTGCTGCGCGGCGAGATGTCCGTCGTTGGCCCGCGCCCACACGCCGTGGCGCACAACGAGCAGTACCGCAAACAGGTGTCGGGCTACATGCTGCGGCACAAGGTCAAGCCGGGCATCACCGGCTGGGCACAGATCAACGGCTGGCGTGGCGAGACCGACACGCTGGACAAGATGCAGAAACGCGTTGAATTCGACCTGCAGTACATCGAGCACTGGTCGGTCTGGCTGGACCTGAAAATTATCCTGCTGACGCTCTTCAAAGGCTTCGTCAACAAGAACGCCTTCTAAAAGAAAATCTGCCAATCACAACAAACATGGCCAAGGGCTAGTAAGCTTGGCGGGAGGTGCACGGGTGCATGAGCGAATGTGATCCGATGTTCGGTGTGAGTAAGGGATGCAAAGAAATCACTGCGGTGCCAGTACGCACCTATTAGGATGAGAAGGAACATTCATATGAAAGTAACGTTAGCGGTCGTGCTGCTTTCCAGCCTGGTGTTGCAAGGCTGCGCATTCGCCCCTGGTCAATACATGTCTTACAGCGATGTCACTGAGAAAGACCCCGACGGTCCCCAGGTCACGCTGATCAACATCACCCCCGCCACCCTTGCGCAGCAGCAGAAAACCGCAGACGCGGCGGCCAAACCGCTGCCCCCGGAACTGCTGAACTACAAGACACCTGAATACATCGTCGGCCCGGGCGACGCCTTGCTGGTGACCGTGTTCGAACACCCTGAACTGACCGCGCCAGGCTCCCAGGAACAACTGGACGCCAATAGCCGCGAAGTGCTGAACGACGGCACCGTGTTCTTCCCGTACGTAGGCCGTATTCAGGCCGCCGGCAAGACCGTTTCCCAGATCCGCGACCAACTGCGCATGGGTCTGGCGCCGCAGTACACCGAAGTGAAAGTCGACGTCAAAGTGCTCCGCTACAACAGCCAGCGCGTTCTGCTCTCGGGTGCTTTCAAAACGGCTGGCCCGCAACCGATCACCAACATTCCGCTGAGCCTGGTTCAGGCCATCAGCCAGGCCGGTCTTGATTCGACCGACGCCAACCTTGCCAGCCTGACCCTGCGTCGCGACGGCAAGGATTACGTGATCGACGTTGACTCGCTGAACCGCAAGGACTCGCAGATCAGCAAGATCTTCCTGAAGGACGGCGATTACCTGCACCTCAACAGCAACTCGAAAAACAAGATCTACGTGCTGGGTGAAGTTCAGCGCCCGCAAGTGATCTCGTTCAGCACCACCAGCGTGACCTTGCTGGAAGCGCTCGGCACCTCTGGCGGCCTGAGCCCTGACGCAGCCGATGGCGACGCGGTGTATGTGATTCGTGCACAGGACGCCACCCACGGCGCAACGGTGTATCACCTGGCGGCGAAGAAGCCGACCAGCTATGCGCTGGCCAAGGGCTTCGAGCTGGCGGCCCAGGACGTGGTGTTTGTCGGCCCGGCCAACATCACCCGCTGGAGCCGTTACGTGAGCCAGTTGCTGGGGTCGAATAACATCATCCAGACGGGTGCGATGTTCAGGAATTGAGTACCAGCTTCAAGCGGCAAGTCTGAAGCTTCAAGCTGATAACAGAGCAACAGGGAAATCCTCGCAGTGGTCCGACTGCGGGGATTTTTTTTGCGCTGAATTTGATGAGGGCGGGTGTTGCGTGGGCAACAGCGAATCAACAGATAGGTGGGTGTGAATGACAGTTGGGGGATTGCAGCTGTGCGTGTTTGCTGGATTTACAGGGCCGGCAGCCCATGGCGAGCGCTGGCACGCATGCTGCTTCTACCCTGCCAAAGGGTCTTCATGCCCATCACTGCGCGTTGAACGCGGCCTGCTCGGTGCCTGGCACCACGGGTGACTGACCCCAAGGAAACAACACATGTTGGTAGTCTCGATTTCAGGTAGCCCTTCCACCCGGTCGCGCTCGGGCGTAGTGCTGCAACATGCCGCGCACTGGCTCAAGGACCGTGGCGTAGAAGTCAACGGTGTGCGCCTTCAGGATTTTGCTGCCGAGGATCTGCTCTACGCCCGATTCGACAGCCCGCAGGTGGTGGCTTTCATCGAAGCAGTGTCGAAGGCGGACGGTTTACTGATCGGCACGCCGGTGTACAAAGCTTCGTTTTCGGGGGCGCTGAAGACGCTGCTCGACCTGCTGCCGGAGCGTTCACTGCACGGCAAAGTGGTCTTGCCGGTCGCGACCGGAGGGAGCATTGCACACATGCTGGCGGTGGATTACGCACTGAAACCGGTGCTGTCGGCGCTGAAATGCCAAGAGGTGCTGCACGGGGTATTCGCCATCGACAGCCAGATCAGCTACGGCGAGAACGCGTCGGGCGGCGATCTGGATGAACTGCTGACCCAGCGTCTACGCGACGGTCTGGATCACTTTTTACTGGGCCTGCAACACCGGACTCAGGCACGTCACAAGGAAGCGGGCGGGCATTTGAAACTGGCGTTGTGAGTCTTCCGGCTTAACCCTGGCGGGCTTTCGAAGCAACGCTGACTTCGGCATTCACTTCGCCGCGGTTATCGAACTCATGGGCGCGTTGCAGTTGTGGCTGCGCCATCAGTTGCGCCTTGCGGGCCTGAAAGTCGTCGTAGGACAAGCCGCGACGATTGAGGTCTTCGAGGGCCAGCTGGTGGGTCTCTTCAGCACTGTAGGCACGCAGTTCGGGATGATTGCCAGCGGCACAACCGGCGAGAACGGAGGCGGAAAGTAACAGGGAGAGGGCAAGAAGACGGTTCATTGGGAGCCTCCAATCGGCTCGTTTCTGGAATGAAGCCAAGGCTACGCCCCGGGCCTTTCCAGCAGAAATCAGTCGTCTTGATAGTGGCTATCGGGTTTGGCGCGCAATTGGGTGTTCGGCGATCTATCTAGGTGTAGAGAGCGTCGGCCTAACGGCCTCGTGTTTCGCCTTCGGCGAGTTACTTGGAAAAGCACCCCAAGTAACCAAGGGTGCTTGCTCTCGGTTGGGCCCGACTTCGTCGGGTTCCTTCACTCCGGTCTCGCTCCGTGGGCCCGCGCCGAACGGGCATCCATGCCCTGACGGCGCTCTCGCCGCATCCATGCGGCTCGGCCCACTGCGCGAGACCTGCGTTCAGCCTACACCCAAGTCGCGTTTGGCGGTGACTGGACTTTTTGCATTCGAAGATCAAGATCAAAAGCTTCCCGGCTAAAGCCGGTCCTACAGACACCGCGCACCCACTGTAGGACCGGCTTCAGCCGGGAAGAGGCCCGCATGACCGCCATCAATTTCTTGGCAAATACCATTCCATAGGGCTGCTCACTCCCAAAAGGCTTCAGCGTTTGCTCTGGACATGGTCAGACCAAAAAGTGCCACAGCAGCGACGTGCCGATCAGCCCCACCACCGAGACAATCGTCTGCAGCACCGACCAGACCCAAATGGTTTGCTTCAGTTGCAGGCCGAAGTATTCGCGGACCATCCAGAACCCCGCGTCGTTGACGTGGCAGAAGAACACCGAGCCTGCGCCGATCACCAGCGCCACCAGTGACGCCTCCACCGGCGCCAGCCCGGCCATCATCGGCGCAAGAATGCCCGCTGTGGTGGTGGTCGCGACGGTGGCCGAACCGGTCGCCTGACGCAGCGCAACCGCAATCAACCACGCCAGCAGCAGGTATGGCATGTGCGCGCCTTCGGCCACTTTGCTGATGGTCTGGCTGACGCCGGCATCCAGCAACGTTTGCTTCAAGCCGCCGCCCGCACCGATGGTCAACAGCAGCACGGCAATTGGCGCCAGGCTCTTGCGCAGCGTGCCGCCCACTTGCTCGCGGGAAATACCGTTGGCCCAGCCCAGACACACCGTTGCGGCCAGCACCGCAATGCCCAACGCCACCAGCGGTTCACCGAGAAATTTCAGCGTCAGCGCGATGTTGCTTTCCGGCTCCATGGCTATTTTCGCCAGGGTGCTCCCGAGCATGAGAATCACCGGCAGCAGAATGATCAGCAACGAAACGCCGAAGCTTGGCTGGCGGGAGGCAGTGGATTTGGCCGAGAACAGCTCGCCCAGTTCCGCGGGCTCCTCTATGTGCATGCGCTTTGACAGCCAGTTGCCGTACAGAGGACCGGCCAGAATCACCGCCGGCACTGCTACGCAGAAACCCAGCAACATGGTCAGGCCAAGATCGGCGTGCAAGGCGCTGACGGCAATCAGCGGCCCCGGGTGGGGCGGCATCAGCGCGTGCAGGGTGGTCATGCCGGCAAGTGCCGGAATGGCAATTTTCAGCAGCGGCTGATTCGACTGGCGCGCCATGACGAAGATAATCGGCACCATCATCACCAGGCCCACTTCGAAGAACAGTGGCAGGCCGATCACCATCGCCACCAGGGCCATGACCCACGGCAGCATCTTGCCTTTGCCCAGCCCCAGCAGCGTCGACGCGATGCGATCGGCCGCACCGGATTCGGCCATCAGCGCACCGAGCATCGCACCGAGGGCGATGATGATCCCGGCTTCACCGAGTATCCCGCCCGCGCCCTTGCTAAACGCCTTCGCCACTGCCTCCGCTGGCAACCCCGCGCCTATCCCTGCGATGAATGTGCCCACCAGAATCGACAGAAACGGCGGGAGCTTGGTTGCGCTGATCAGCACGATGATGGTGGCAATGGCGATCAGGCAGCAGATGATCAGGCGAGTGTCATGAAACACCCAGGCAGCAGACGATAAATCCAACGCGGACCCCCTTATCGCTCGGTTTTATTTCGGAATGGATTGAAACAATATGTTTCAACCGGCCGAACCATACCGGATGCGGCATTGGGTCGCAGTTAAATTTTCACAGGATCTGGCCGTTTCGCCACGGGTCTCCAACTTGGAGCGCGACATCATCCTGTGGGATCGAGCTTGCTCGCAACAGCGGCATTTGAGTCCCGCGCGCATTCGATCAGCACCTCGCGCAGACCCTGTGCCGCTGCCGAGAGTTGGTGGTCCGCCTGGGTCATCAAACCGATACGACGCTCGATGCGCGGGCCTTCCAGGGCAATGCAGCGAGCGCCTAGCTCTTCCATCTGCGCGATGCACAGCGACGGCACCGCGCTGACGCCCAGGCCGTTGGCGACCATGCGCCCGACCGTCGACAGTTGATGGCTTTCGAACGCCACCGACAGTTTGCCGTGCTGGCTCTGCAGGTCCTGCTCCAGCAACAAGCGCACGGCGGACGGACGTTGCAGGGTGATGAAGTCGTGACGCAGCAGTTCGTCCCAACTCACTTCGCGACGTGCGGCCAGTGGCGAGTCCTTCGGCACCACGGCGACAAAACGGTCCATGTAAAACGGCGTGAAAATCAGGTTGGTGCCCGCCTCGGGCTCGAAGCCAATGCCCAGCTCCACACGCCGATGCCCGACCATTTCCACCACTTGCTCGTTGATCACGTCGTGCACCGCCACGTTCACCCGCGGGTAGCGCTCGCGGAACACCTTCAGCGCGATCGGCAACAGATTGCCCGCGTAGGACGGCATCGCGGCCACCGACACCCTGCCCATTTGCAGGGTGAACCGCTGGCGCAGGAGTTCTTCGGTGTTGTCCCAGTCGGCGAGCAACTGGCGCGCCAGTGGCAGCAAGGCCTCACCCTCCGGGGTCAGGCTGACATTACGCGTGGTGCGGGTCAGCAACTGTCCGCCCAGGTCTTCCTCCAGCGCCTTGATGGTCAGGCTCAACGCCGGCTGCGACACATGCAGCCGCTCCCCCGCCTGAGCGAAACTCAAGCACTGCGCCACCGCCAGAAACGCCCGAAGCTGTTTCACGTTCATATATTTGGATTACTTATCAATCGATCAAAAAAACAAAATTAACAAATCAGTGCATGCAAGAGAAGATGCGGGCAACGCTCTCCGATGCTTAGATTGTCGGACACAACTACAAATAAGGCGGGATCTCACCATGGCTGGACTCGATAAACGCGTGGCAACCTACGCTGAAGCCCTCGCCGGGCTGACCGACAACATGACCGTGCTGTCCGGCGGCTTCGGATTGTGCGGCATCCCCGAAAACCTCATCGCTGAAATCAAACGCATGGGGGTGAAGGGCCTCACCGTCGTTTCCAACAACTGCGGCGTCGACGGTTTTGGCCTGGGCATCCTCCTGGAAGACCGGCAGATCCGCAAAATGGTCGCGTCTTACGTCGGTGAAAACGCCCTGTTCGAGCGCCAGTTGCTCAGCGGCGAGTTGGAAGTCGAGTTAACCCCCCAAGGCACCCTCGCCGAAAAAATGCGCGCAGGCGGCGCCGGCATTCCCGCCTTCTATACCGCCACCGGTTACGGCACCCCCGTCGCGGAAGGCAAGGAAACCCGCCAGTTCAACGGCCGCAATGTGATTCTCGAAGAAGCCATCACCGGCGACTTCGCCATCGTCAAAGGCTGGAAGGCTGACCACTTCGGCAACGTGGTCTACCGTCACACCGCGCAGAACTTCAATCCGGTGGTCGCCACCGCCGGCAAGATCACCGTGGTGGAAGTGGAAGAAATCGTCGAGCCCGGCGTGTTGCTGCCCACCGAGATTCACACCCCCGGCATCTATGTCGATCGCGTGATCCTGGGCACGTTCGAGAAGCGCATCGAGCAGCGAACCGTCAGAAAAGTCTGACATCAGCGTCGTCCTCGAACCGATTTCCCCCTTTGTATCTCCGGTTTTTCTACAGTCCGGACAGAATAAAAGAGACCCAAGATCATGGCACTCTCCCGCGAACAAATGGCACAGCGCGTCGCCCGCGAACTGCAAGACGGCTTCTACGTTAACCTGGGCATCGGCATTCCGACCCTGGTCGCCAACTATGTGCCGGACGGCATCGACGTGATGCTGCAATCGGAAAACGGCCTGCTCGGCATGGGCCCGTTTCCTACCGAAGAAACCATCGATGCCGACATGATCAACGCCGGCAAACAGACCGTAACCGCACGCAAGGGCGCGTCGATCTTCTCGTCGGCCGAGTCCTTCGCCATGATCCGTGGCGGCCACGTCGACCTGACTGTGCTTGGCGCGTTTGAAGTGGACGTCGAAGGCAACATTGCCTCGTGGATGATCCCCGGCAAGCTGGTCAAGGGCATGGGCGGGGCGATGGACCTGGTCGCCGGCGCCGAGAACATCATCGTCACCATGACCCACGCGTCCAAGGACGGCGAATCCAAGCTGCTGTCGCGCTGCAGCCTGCCGTTGACCGGCGCCGGCTGCATCAAGAAAGTGCTGACCGACCTTGCGTACCTCGAGATCGAAAACGGCGCCTTCGTGCTGCGCGAAACCGCACCGGGCGTGACGGTCGATGAAATCATCGCCAAGACCGCCGGCAAACTGATCGTGCCGGATGACGTGGTGGAAATGACGTTTTAACGGCGATGGCGCGGTACTTGTAGGAGCGCGCTTGCCCGCGAACCGCGGATGGCCAGACACCCACGCAGTGTCTGAAACGTCCTTTCGCGGGCAAGCGCGCTCCTACAGGATCCGCACCGTGCTCCACGTATTGGCAACACCCTGAGCTTTCGCACACCTGCACCTTTCGTCAGACCGCCCTGCCCCTTCAGCGATGAAGGGGCTTTGCTGTATCTGAGCCGGTGCTTTTTTCGCGTCACCGCCAACACTTGAAACTGCCGTCCTACACACCTGAACAATAATTAGAAGAGGTAACACACGTGGCCGCCGACATCGAAGAAAGCCGCTCCGCCCGCTTTGCCCTGCGTTGCGCCAAATGGGCGGAACGCTGGTTCCCGGACTCGTGGGTGTTCGCCGCCCTGGCCGTGGTCATCGTCACACTCGCCACGCTGGTCATCGGCGCCAAACCCGCCGACACCGCCAAAGCCTTCGGTGACGGTTTCTGGAGCCTGATCCCCTTCACCATGCAAATGGCCTTCGTGGTCATCGGCGGTTACGTCGTCGCCAGTTCGCCGCCGGCGGTCAAGCTGATCGACCGCCTCGCGCGTATCCCGAAAAATGGCCGGTCGGCCGTGGCCTGGGTCGCGCTCATCAGCATGGTCGCGTCGCTGCTCAATTGGGGCTTGTCGCTGGTCTTCGGCGGCTTGCTGGTGCGTGCCCTGGCCCGTCGAACCGATCTGAAAATGGACTACCGCGCTGCCGGTGCCGCGGCTTATCTGGGTCTGGGCGCGGTGTGGGCCTTGGGTCTTTCGTCGTCCGCCGCGCAGTTGCAAGCCAACCCGGCCAGCTTGCCGCCGTCGATTCTGGCGATCACCGGGGTGATTCCGTTCACCCAGACGATCTTCCTTTGGCAGTCCGGGGTAATGCTGCTGGCCTTGGTGGTGGTCTCGATCATCATCGCCTACGCCACGGCGCCCGGCCCGGCCAACGCCCGCGATGCCAAGGAATGCGGCATTGACCCGAGTTTCAGCCTGCCACCGCTGCCGCCGCGCACCCGGCCTGGCGAGTGGCTGGAATACAGCCCGCTGCTGATCATTCTGATGGTCGTGCTGGCGTCCGGCTGGTTGTACAACGAGTTCAGCACCAAACCGGCGATCACTGCGATTTCCGGCCTGAACACCTACAACTTCCTGTTCATCATGGTCGGCGCGTTGCTGCACTGGCGTCCGCGCAGTTTCCTTGATGCCGTGGCCCGCGCCGTGCCGACCACCACCGGCGTACTGATCCAGTTTCCGTTGTACGGTTCGATCGCCGCGCTGCTGACCACGGTCAAGGGCGGTGATGCGCAAACCGTCGCGCACCACATCTCGACGTTCTTCACCAGCATCGCGTCCCACGACACGTATGCACTGCTGATGGGTGTGTACTCGGCGATTCTCGGGTTCTTCATCCCGTCCGGCGGCGGCAAGTGGATCATCGAAGCGCCGTACGTGATGCAGGTCGCCAACGACCTCAAATACCACCTCGGCTGGGCGGTGCAGATCTACAACGCCGCCGAAGCGCTGCCAAACCTGATCAACCCGTTCTACATGCTGCCGCTGCTGGGCGTGCTCGGCCTGAAGGCGCGGGATTTGATCGGCTTCTCGTTCGTGCAACTGCTGGTGCATACGCCGCTGGTGTTGTTCCTGTTATGGGTGCTGGGCACAACGCTGGCGTACGTTCCGCCGGTCATGCCCTGACCGGGTAGAAAATCCAGGTGCGCGGAGGATTGAACTCCCCGCGCACCCCTTCGCAGGTCACTATTCCTCCGCCGTCGCAAATCCTGTAGGAGCGCGCTTGCCCGCGAAAGCGTCGTGTCAGTCGCTGGACATTTCAGGAATTAACCGCGTTCGCCAGCAAGCCGGCTCCGGATTTTGTGTACGACCGACATTCCTCAGCGGTGGCAAAACCACCCTCGAAATGGGCTTGATCGAGCATCAACGTCCGAAGCTGTATTCCCGCTCCACCCTGGAAACTCGAGTGGTGCATCGCCGATACCACGTCGACCGGCCGCGCTCACGGATTTCCCTGTGTTCAGGATGCTCCTTCCAGGCCAGGATCGCGGCTTCGTTGGCCCAGTACGACACGGTGATCCCCAGCCCGTCACCGCCGCGTACCGACTCCACGCCGAGGAAACCCGGCTGCTGTCGAACGAGTTCGAGCATCCGCCGCGCCGCGTCGTCATATGCCTGCGCTTCGACCTCAGTGCGGACCGAGGTGAAGATCACCGCGTAATAAGGCACGCCAAAGGTGTCTGCCATCATCATGTCAAATCGACTCCGCTGCACAGGCCAGCACAAACGCCTTCACCAGCGGCGGTGTCCTCCCCTCCAGCGCGGCGCGTTCCGGTTGAAACAACGTCGCGACGAAAAACGGATGGCCGTCGAGCTCCATCGCCCGGACCTCGTCGTCTTCGTCATGGCCGGACACTTTCAGCGGACCGGTAAAAACGTCCGCTTCCAGCTCCTTGCGCAAACCGTAGCGGCACCGGTAGCGCTCTTGGGTCTCGAGCGTCCCGTACGCAGCGGCGATCAGTGACCCCGACCGCAGACGAATCGGCGCAAAGGCCTCGACCAGCGAACAGCTCAACGGCGTAATGATGGCGTTCTCGGATTCCGGCGCCGTTTCGGCGTGCTCGGCATCGGCCCAACCCAGATAATTGCGCGCGTACTCCAGCAACGCATGCTGAAAGCCGCCGCACGTCCCGAGGAAGGGAATCTGCCGCTCGCGAGCGAAGCGAATTGCCGTCAGCGCGCCGTCCATGTCGCGGTAGGGGCTGGCCGGCACGCACCAGATGCCCTCGAACCCCTGCAGGCTCGCGCCATCTTTCACATCCGTCGTCGGCACCCACCTTGCCTGCACGCTGAGTCCGGTTTCGCTCGCCACTCTGTCCAGCGCAACGGGTATGGCCTGATGTGCCGGCACGCTCGGGTCGTAATCGCCCACCAATGCGATGCGGATGTTCTGCTGCTGAGTCATGTGTGCTCCCTGATATCAAAACGCTTTGCGTGAGGTCCGGAGGCGACTATAAGCTTGTCCTCCTGCAATCAGAATTGGCGTTCAGGCAAGTGATCAATGCAGCCGCGCACTATCGAATCAATCATGCCGACCTCACCCTCATCCTCGCGCTGGTGCGTGGGCGGACGCTGGCCAAGGCCGCCGAGCTGCTGAAGGTCGATGTCTCCACGGTGTTCCGCGCGGTGCGGCGGATGGAAAAGGCGGTGGGCACGGCGCTCTTCGACAAGAGCCGCGCCGGCTACGTGCCGACCAGCGCAGCACTGGCGCTCGCCCAGCAGGCGGAGAGTGCCGAGAACGCGCTGGCCCTCGCGCAATTGAGTCTCGAGCAGGGCCGGCAGGTCGTCAGCGGTACCGTGCGCCTGACCTGCACCGAAGCCGTGTTGCAAAGCCTGTTGCTCCCCGCCCTGAGCCGCTTCATGCCGGACTACCCGGGCCTGCGCCTGGAACTGAACACCTCCAGCACCTTTGCGAACCTGAGCCGCCGCGACGCCGACATTGCCCTGCGTCTGACCAACACGCCGCCTGAGCACCTGGTCGGCACTCGCCTGGGCACGGTTGCGTATCGGGTGTGTTCGAGCGAGGCCTACGCGCGACGCTGTAGTGATCTGGCCCTGGACGCCATGGCCTGGATCGCCCCCGACGATTTCCTCCCCGATCACCCCACCGTGGTGTGGCGCCGGCAGCATCTGCCCGGCGTGAACCTCGCCTATCGCTGCAGCTCGATGCTTGCGGTGGCTCAACTGGTGCGCGCAGGCATGGGCGTGGCAGCGCTGCCGGATTTCATGGTTCGGGACAGCGAGGTTCAGCCCATTACTGAAACGCTCGCAGGGAATGACACCGGGCTGTGGCTGCTGACCCGGCCGGATTGCCGGGCGCTGCGCTCGGTGTCGGCGTTGTTCAGCGAGCTGACCAGGGCGATTGAGCTGTAGGCGGACGGCGCCAGATAGATGCCAGCTGTTCCGACACCTTCCCGGCGCCATCACTTTCTCGCTCGAACGGGGACAGATTAATTTACGGTGAAGCGCTGTAAATAAATCAGTCCCCTTTAAAACCGCAGACACCATCACCTTTGCAGTAGAACCCCGCTGCCTTCCAAACCTCGTTCAACCACCCCGCCGCTCCCGGCGAAACTGCCCCGGCGGCATGCCGTGGGCTTTGCGAAAGCGCCGCGAAAAATAGGCTTCGTCGGCAAACCCGCAGACCTCGGCGATGTGGCTCAGGGGTTTGCTGCTGTTCATCAAGTGCGTGCGCGCCAGCCGCATGCGCCGCTCCAGGACCAGTTCGGAAAAGCTGTTGCCGGTTTCCTTGCGCAACAGGTGGGTCAGGTAATTGGGTGACAGAAAAGCCGCCGCCGCTGCATCGGTGAGGGTCATGGCCGGATCGGCGATGTGCGCGCGGATATAATCGATCACCCGACTCATCGCATCGCGCCGTCCACGCCTCTCGGCCTTGTTCGCCGACAGCGCCAGTAACTGCGCTTCGTAGCGATTGCACACCGTGCCGATCAATTGCAGCAGGCAACCGCGCAGGATCGCGCCGGAGCCCAGCTGCCTGGCGCGGTCCATGTCGCGCATCTGCCTCAACAGCGCGGTCACCTCGGCGAAATCGGCGTCATCAAGGGTGAAATCCAGATGCTCCTGAAACCGAAACGGCGCCAGCTCAGGCGCCTCGGCCAAGGGCACATCCTCCAGGTCCATCGGATCGCACTGCAGATGCTGCAGGAGAAATTCCTGAGAGAAATTGATCAGCACAAAATTGCCGTCTTCCGGGTGCGGAATCACGTGCAGGCGATGGGGCAGGATGAACGCGAGGGTGTTGCGGGGGAATGGCCTGACCGCACCACCGATGTGCTGCACGGTGTCGCCGCCGAGGTTGATCTGGATCTGGAAATATTCATGACGATGGGGCGCGGTCAGCGCGGGTCGGGCGGACTTGTCACGGATGTAGAAATCCATGCGGTCGCTGCGCTGCTGCATGCCATAGGTCTGGATGCGGGAGGGATGGGCCATCGCTGAAACACCTGAAATCGCCGGTCGGACCGCCCCATGGTAGGGCAACGGCGGCAGCCGGACCAAACGATTCTCAGGCGGACGGAAACAGCGGATCAACCAATCGTCACACTCAGTTCGGCGATGCCTTCGATCCCGGCGGTCACCACATCGCCGCGCTGCAACGCGCCCACCCCGGCCGGCGTGCCGGTGTAGATCAGGTCGCCCGCTTTGAGGCCCACCGATTGCGACAGGTGCGCGATCACGTCCCGGACAGCCCAGATCTGGTCAGACAGATCGCCACGCTGGCGATGCTCGCCATTGACGTCGAGCCAGATCGCGCCGGCTTCCGGGTGGCCGATCTCGCTGACCGGACGCAAGGGTGTGGCGGGCGCAGAGGCGTCGAAGGCTTTGGCCCACTCCCACGGCCGGCCCATTTTTTTGGCCTGCGCCTGCAAGTCGCGGCGGGTCAGGTCCAGGCCGACGCCGTAGCCCCAGACGTGGGTCAACGCGTCCTGCGGGTCGATGTTCACGCCGTCCTTGCCGATCGCCACGACCAGTTCGATCTCGTGATGCAGGTCCTCGGTGAGCGGCGGATAGGCGATGTGGCCTTCAGCGGGCACCACGGCGTCGGCGGGCTTCATGAAGAAGAACGGCGGCTCGCGGTCAGGGTCGTGGCCCATTTCCCGGGCGTGATCGGAGTAATTGCGACCGACGCAGAACACCCGGCGAATCGGAAAGCGGCTAGACGTCTCGGCGACGGCCAGGGACGGCGTGGCAACGGGGGCGATAACGAACTCGGTCATGGCAGTGTCCTCGATTGAAGGTGGCTCGGCATGGGTTGAGTGTGGCGATTGAGCGCTCAGCCGGGTTGGACGGATCCCGCCAGCTTTTGGACAAAACAACGCAACTCAACGCAACGAGCCGCCCCGGTCAATCAGCCACGTCCCACAAAAGGCATGCTGCTGGCCATGACAGTCATGTTCAGCACGTTGGCCGACAGTGGCAGCCCGGCCATGTAACTCACCGCTTCAGCCACGTGCTGCACATTCATGGTCGGCTCGACCTGCAGATCGCCGTTGGGCTGCAACACGCCTTTGGTCATGCGGTCGGTCATTTCGGTCAGGGCGTTGCCGATGTCGATCTGGCCACAAGCGATGTTGAACTGCCGACCGTCCAGCGCAGTGCTTTTGGTCAGGCCCAGTACTGCGTGTTTGCTGGACGTATAGGGCGAGCTAAACAGCCGCGGCGTGTGCGCGGAAATCGAGCCGTTGTTGATGATCCGGCCGCCTTGGGGCACTTGGCGTCGCATCAGGCCAAACGCTGCGCGCACACACAAAAACATCCCGGTGACGTTGGTGTCGATGACGTTCTTCCACTGCTCGACCGACAATTCGTCCATCGGCACTGCCGGTGCGCCAATGCCAGCGTTATTGAACGAAACGTCCAGCCGCCCGAACGTGTTTTCAATGGTCGCGAACAGCGCATCGACACTGGCGGGATCGCGCACGTCCGTCGGTACCGCCAGCGCCCGCTGCCCGGCAGCCTCGGCCTGCTCGACCAGCGCCTGCAAGGGTTCAGACCGACGCCCGGCCAGCACCACGGCAAAACCGTCAGCCAGCAGTTGCAGGGCCACCGCACGGCCAATGCCGCTGCCGGCACCCGTCACCAAAGCAACTTTCAAACCTGAAGATGAGGACATGCGCGATTACTCTTGTTATTGGAGAGGTGTTGTTGGAGAGGGTTATGGGGCCGATCGTCAGCTGTGAACAGGGGTCAGCACCGGCTTGCCTGCGTAAAACGCCAGCAGATTGTCGGCGACCATTTTCACAGTGTCCCGCGATGCCTCCGGCGACAACCCTGCCAGATGCGGGGTGAGGACCACGTTGTTCAAAGCTTTCAGGGCGTCGGGAACCTGCGGTTCGTCGTCGAACACGTCCAGCGCCGCTCCGGCCAGGCGGCCCTGCTGCAGCGCGTCGATCAGCGCATCGGTGTCGACGACGCTGGCCCGGGCGATGTTGACGATGAAGCCCTCAGCGCCCAACGCCTCGATGGCAGCCTTGTCGATCAGGTGCCGCGTCGACCCGCCGCCCGGCGTCGCCACCACCAGAAAGTCCGACGCTTCGGCCAGCGCCAGCGGCGTCGCGCAATAGTTGAAGTCCACGCCGGCGCGGGGTGAGCGGCTGTGATAGTGGATGACCATGTCAAAACCCAGCGCGCGTTTGGCGATGGCCATCCCGACCGAGCCAAGGCCAAGAATGCCCAGGCGTTTGCCAGCGAACGAGGGCCGAGTGACCTTGCGCCATTCGTTGCGGCGCACCGACGCGTCTGACTGGGGAATGTCGCGAACCGCCGCCAGCAGCAAGGCCATCGCGTGGTCCGCCACAGTCGGGGCATTCACCCCTGCCCCGTTGGTCACCACGATCCCTCGCGCCTCGGCGGCTTCGAGGTCGACACGCTCGTAGCCCGCGCCAATCACACAGATGATGCCGAGGTTCGGCAGCGCGGCCATTTCCTCGGCGGTAAACCCCAGCGGCCCACGGGTCAGCACCGCATCAATCTCCCCACCCCCGTTCGCCACCGCCTCGGCGCGCATCGCCGGCGTCGGCGCCAGGATCAGGCGAAAGCCGCTGCTTTCCAGAATCGGCAAATACATGTTCACGCTTTCAACCAGCACCAACACCGTCTTCATCATCGCTCCGCTGCACGAAATGTCTGGTGCTGACAGTAGCGCGAGTTAGAGCGGTTGGGCAGGGTTGCCAACCATAAAAAAATCCTGAGCCGGAACGGTGCACGCCGCTCTGCGGCCCCCCGGTCAACTTTTGTTGCTGTTGAGTTCTGGCTCATTGCGCTGATCCACGTTCAACTCCGTTGGCTCCAGCTGGACCAGTAATCGTATTGGACGAATGTGCACCATCAGGATCTTCGCAAAACAGATCATCGGTGCGTAAACTAAAAACCTAACGGATGGGTTAAAGATGAGGGTGTGCAGTCATAAAGGCTTCGTGATTGCGGTTTTTTACTAGAGATGAGCACTGTCCGCCTCATGTTCACGTTGGCACTGGCAGGTGGAACGCGCGGTTTTTATTCAGTTTCTGGCATAACGGCGTGAAGCTTTGGGACGTTACTCCCGAAAAAAACGAGCCATGCGTCCGTGTGCTGGAAGAGTTACGTCGCGTCATCAAGCGCCGGGATAACCTGCGCAAGGCAAGGGACTGCTGGTGGCGTAGCCGCAGCACGCTCTGCCTTGAGAATATGGGATGGAGCTCACGATCTGATGAAGTCGTTTCTAATCACCTTGATCAGCCTCAGATATCAAAGATCGTAAAAGGCACCTATGACGCTTACACCTACAAAACGCAGCTGTACCTCGCCGGACACGTCGAGCCACTGGAGATTGAGTTATGAAGACCATTAAAGCGCAGGAGTTTGATGATCAACCCGTTACCCAGCGGGTTCTTAACCAGGCCATCGACCAGGGGCGCAAACGAAATGCGCCCAACATTCAGCCGACGACATTACGTTTTCTCAGTGAGCTAAATGCCTTGGCCATCGGTTTTTCCGACCAGACAGCCCTCCTCCTCCCTGTCGCCAATTACCCCGAGCTGCGCGAGCTCTCAGTCAGCGAGCTCGGGCAAATGGAGTTGGGATTCGGCGGCAAGGCCATCTACCTCGATCATCGCGATTTGCATATGTCGATCTCTGGCATGATTTCGGCCAGCGAGTCGCTCATGGGCGTTGCCGGTAGCCTGATCGCGGCGCGGAACGGGCGGCGCGTCAGTGCGGCAAAAGCCACCGCTTCGAAGGCTAACGGATCGAAAGGCGGGCGACCGCGCAAAAAAGTTGCCGAGACGTAGTCCCCGGTTAGCGTCCGTCGGCACCTCAATGTCATAAAAATCCCGGAAACTGGCAGCGCGCTAACGCCTTTAACCGACAGTAATGCCCCTCGCAACGACAATCCCGGTTGCCCGCCATGCCGGTTGCTGTTTAAGGTCTGAGCCCTGGGACACCTGATTTCGTCACGATAAAAACGATGCCACGCGGTGCGGCAACGGCTGCGCCCTGAACGGACATGTACAAAAGGAACGTCAGAACCATGTTGAAAGGATTATCCAGAACGTTGAGCGGCGCCGCGATTGCCGGTGTGTTGTTGTCATCCGCCGTGGCCCTGGCGGCCGCGGACACCGGCAAGGAGCCGGGTCGGGCGCTGGCGGCGAAGATCGGCGTGCCGTGGCCGGCGGTGATTGCCCATCGCGGCGCTTCGTTCAATGCGCCCGAGGAAACCGTGCCTTCCTACACGCTGGCCCGCGAACTGGGCGCGGACTACCTGGAGATGGACATCCAGCGCACCAAGGATGGCGTGCTCATCGCCCTGCATGACAACACGCTGGAGCGCACCACCAACATCGCCGAGGTCTACCCGCAACGGGCCAAGGACCCGCTGAACACGTTCACGCTGGAAGAAATCAAGCGTCTGGACGCCGGCTCCTGGTTCAACAAGGCCTACCCCGATCGCGCCCGCGCCACCTACGCCGGGTTGAAGATTCTGACGCTGGACGAAGTGATCGACATCGCCGAAAGCGGCAAGAACAAGCCCGGTCTGTACATCGAGACCAAGGTGCCGGCGCAGTTTCCGGGCATCGAAGAAGATTTGAAGAAGAAGCTCGATCAGCGCGGTTGGCTGAGCCAGCGCCCTGCCGCCGAGACAGGCTACGTCAACGTCGCCCACATGCCGGGCCGCGTCGTGCTGCAGACCTTTGAGAAACCAAGCCTGGAATTGCTGCAGAAGAACATGCCCGACACGCCGAAAGTGCTGCTGCTGTGGCTGGGTGACGGCTCTATCGAAACGGCTTCGGGCAAAACGTTCAAGGACTCGGGGGCCAAGGACAAAGCCAGCTTTTACGCCAGCCAGCAGGTGAAATCGAAGGAGGAGTTCGCCGCCTGGATGGACTGGGCCAAAGCCCACGGCGCCGTAGGTACCGGGCCGTCGGCAGCGCTGAAGAACGGCGGGGACCAGAGCTACAGTGACCTGGTGCAGCCGTGGATGAACAAGATGGCCCACGATCGCGGAATGATCGTTCACCCGTACACCGTGGATGACGCGGTGGACTTCAAAGCGATCAGCGAACAAGGGGTGGACGGCTTCTTCACCAACCGGGCTTCGGAATTGCTGAAGTTCTACGGTCGGCCCTCCAAGGAAAGCATGGAGTCGATCCTGAAACGCAGCGGTTTCTGAGTGAGAAACCGGTGGTGCGTGATACGGGCGATTACGGCGTGTGACGCGGTACCTTGTGTCGCTCACATAGCGTGATCGCGGGCAAGCGCGCTCCTACAGGATCGAGTCCGGCAGCAGCTGGCGTGCTTTACGCCAGCTCTGCAACCACCGCAGCCAACGCTTTCGCCGGATCGGCCGCCTGGCTGATCGGGCGGCCAATGACCAGATAGTCGGAGCCTGCATCCAGCGCCTGTCGCGGCGTGAGGATGCGACGCTGATCGTCCTGCGCGCTGCCGGCGGGACGAATGCCCGGCGTCACCAACTGGAGGGACGGGTGCGCGGCTTTAAGTGCCTGGGCTTCCAGCGCGGAACACACCAGACCGTCCATTCCGGCTTTTTCAGCCAGCGCCGCCAAGCGAAGTACTTGCTCCTGGGGTTCGATGTCCAGACCGATTCCGGCCAGATCCTCGCGCTCCATGCTGGTCAGCACGGTGACGCCGATCAACAGCGGCTTGGGGCCGGTGCGCTGATCCAGCACGTCACGGCAGGCCGCCATCATGCGCAAGCCGCCTGAGCAGTGCACGTTGACCATCCACACGCCCATTTCAGCGGCCGCCTTGACCGCCATCGCCGTGGTGTTGGGAATGTCATGGAATTTGAGGTCCAGGAACACTTCGAAGCCCTTGCTGTTGAGGGTTTCGACAATGTCCGATGCGCAGCTGGTGAACAACTCCTTGCCCACTTTGACCCGGCACAGCTTGGGATCCAGCTGATCAGCCAGATTCAACGCGGCTTCGCGGGTCGGGAAATCCAGGGCGACGATGATAGGGGTCTGGCAGACGGACATGAGCGGGTTCTCTGGCAAGTCGAAATCGGCGCGCATTGTAGCCGAACATCCCGCAAGGCGGGACCCGGCAATCGGTAAATGCCTGCCGACCGGCGCCAGGCGTCGGGCATCTTCTACAATTGAACCACTGGACAGCGTCGCTGCTCCAACCTCTATCACAAGAAGGAGAGCGTTATGCCCTGGTATGCCTGGTTAATTCTGGTCGTTGCAATCGGCTCGATCGTTGGCGGTCTGCTGATGCTCAAGGATTCAGCGAAGAAACTGCCCCTGACCGATGAACAACTCAAACGCGTCCACGAACGCAATGCCGAGATGGACGCAAAGGAAGCGCGAGACCGCTGATTTACCCCGTCAAACCCTACGTTTGAAGCCCATTGTGGGGGCGCGATGCCAGCGCTCCCGCATCGAGCTCTTCCACTCCCCTGCCGCCCTTACCGGCCGGTAATACCTCCCCTCGTCAGTCCTTCTCGGCCCCTTCCCCCAACGCTACCGCGTGGTGGGTGGATTGTGGCGTCACCGCGATGCGAAACGGCTGAAAGATTTTGAACATTTCCCCGTTCTCCCGAAGCTGGCGCAGCAGTTCGCTGAAACGTTCGCCGCTGATAGGCGCATCCGGACGCAGCAGCGCATAGTGGCGATAAACCTGATCCACCCGGTCCGAGACCAGAAACTGGTCTGCATCCTTGGGGTTGTTGGACATGAACGTACTCAGGTAGGAGCGCGTCACAAGGGCGATGTCGGCACGGTCCCGCAGCACCATCTGCAGGTTGCTGTCGTGGGAATAGGTCAGCGTGGCGTTATAGCTGTCGGCAAGGAATTTAGGGTCGGCGTCGAAACCCGCGAACGCGTAGTGATAGCCGCTAAACAGGGCGAGGCGTTTGCCATGCAGTTCATCGAAATACGTCTGGGTCCTGCCCTGCAAGCGATGGGCGACAAACACTTCAGCGTCTTCGAGACCCATATCGACAGCTACATGGGGAATGCCCTTCCAGCCCCAGGCGGGGTTTTCGAAAATGGCCATGTCGAAGCGTGCCTGCTGGAAATCGCGAAACCGGCGCGGGATGGAAGTGGGCACCGCTTCAAAGCGGTAATCATTCTGCATCGCGTTCAGTGCGCTGATCATCTGCGGCAAGAGCCCGGTGTCTTCACCGCGCTCGGGACGAATCGTATACGGCGGGAAATGCGCCGCACCAATGCGCACGATCTGCGTCGCACCGACCTGCCAGGCCCACAGGGTCGTGGTCGTGAACAGCAGGGTTTTAAAAGCCATCCGCATCGGCGTGGACATAAAGACAAGGCACCTCAGGCGAAACGGAGTACGTAAGCTATGCGTTCGCAATCAATTAGACAACGGTAAAACGGAGGCTAAATCGCCCCTGTCGTTCCCACTCTCGCCGTCCTTGCGCCTTGCTGCCCCTTTCCCTTTTAGCCCCCATCCAAGCCCCGGACCCACCGTAGAGGGCTCAAGCCGTCCTTGTCCTGTGCGTTATCGACCGCGCTGCGCTTTATGTGAGGACCAAATGCGCCTGCAATTTATGCCGAGGTGCATTGGCCAGGCAAGGGCTGTCCCGGCCATATGCCAGTCAGACACTACAAAAGACGCAACCCCGGCAAACCTTCCTGCCTGCCGCGAGTCCCAATCATGGATCATCTGCCCCGGCAGTTGGACGTGACGGCCGTGAAGTGGCTACGCTCCAGGGCGCTGTCGCTGGTTATGAAACAGGAGTTCGAAATGTCCTACTGGCTGGTGATAGACCTGGAGGCCACCACTGAAGAGGGCGGATGGCCGGTAGCGGAAATGGAAATCATCGAAATCGGTGCGTCGCTGGTCAATCAGGACGGGCGCGAGATCGACCATTTCGAACGCTACGTGCGGCCCGTGCGCCGGCCGTTGCTCACACCCTTCTGCCGAGAGCTCACCCACATTCGGCAGAGCTTCATCGACAGTGCCTTGACGCTGCCCGCCGTATGGCCTCAGTTCGAACGCTGGATCGCCCAATACCGCGAGCGCCTGGTCGCCTGGACCAGTTGGGGGGATTACGATCGTCAGCAACTGCAACAGGACTGGCGTCATCATCAGCTCGCCAGCGAACTTGCCAGCCTGCCCCATATCAACCTGAAACAACGCTTCGCCAAAGCCCGTCACCTGCAAAAACCCTGCGGCTTGAACACTGCGCTGCAACTGGCAGGGATGCATTTCAATGGTCAGCAACACCGAGCGCTGTCAGACGCGCGCAATACCGCACGTTTGTTACCGCTGGTGATTCCAGGCTGAAGTGTGACGCCCTTACCAAAGCGGATGACGGCCTTTTGTACGTTCGGCATACTGTCCGGCCTTTTCCAGCCCTTCCCAAGGAGATCAGCCATGTTCAAGGTCAACGAGTATTTCGACGGTACCGTCAAATCCATCGCCTTCAAGCAAGCAGCAGGCGACGCGACCATCGGCGTCATGGCTCCAGGAAAATACAACTTCGGCACCGGCGACCGCGAAATCATGCACGTGATCTCGGGCGAGTTGAAAGTACTGCTACCGGGCGCCAATGACTGGGAAACCTTCAAGGCCGGCACGGATTTCAAGATCCCGGCGAACGTCAAATTCGACGTCGAAGCCACCGAAGAAACCGCCTATCTCTGCGAATACCGCAAAGACTGATGCGCAGATGCAGGTCGGCATTCACCCGGCCTGCTCCACCCCGGCGTTGAACTGCAAGGCTGCCAGCCGCGCGTACAGCGGGTTACTGGCAATCAGCTCGCGATGGGTTCCCACCGCCACCAATTTCCCCTGATCCATCACAGCAATCCGGTCCGCGTTCTGCACCGTCGCCAGTCGGTGGGCGATCACCAGGGTCGTGCGGCCCTTCATCAACGTCGGCAACGCCTGCTGAATCAGGTACTCACTCTGGGCATCCAGTGCGCTGGTGGCTTCGTCGAGCAAGAGAATCGGCGCATCGGCCAGCACCGCCCGGGCGATCGCCAACCGCTGACGCTGACCGCCCGACAAGCCCATCCCTCCGTCCCCCAGATGGGTCTGATAACCCTGTGGCAGCAACTGAATGAATTCATGGGCATGGGCAATCCGTGCGGCCGCCTGCACCTGCTCGACACTGGCCGCCGGGTTGCCGTAGCGAATGTTGTCCTCCACTGACCCGAAAAACAGCGCAGGGGTCTGCGACACCCAGGCGAAGCAACGGCGCAGGTCCAGCGGATCGAGGCGTTCGGCATCGATGCCTTCAATGAGCACGCGCCCCTGTTGCGGGTCATAGAAGCGCAGCAGCAGGTCGAACAGTGTCGACTTGCCCGCGCCCGAAGGCCCGACCAACGCCAGGGTTTCCCCGGCTTCGACGGTCAGGCTCAAGCCGTCCACGGCATTGCGTTCCGGGCGTGAGGGGTAGGCGAAACTGAGGTTTTCCAGGGCCAGGCGACCGCTGATGCGTTTGGGTAACGTGAGCAGATCGTTGACGGGCGCAGTGATTTCGCTGCGCGCCTGCAGCAATTCGGTGATGCGCTCTGCCGCGCCCGCCGCCCGCTGCATTTCGCCGATCACTTCGCTGAGGGTGCCGAACGCGCTGCCGACGATCAGGCTGTAGAACACGAACGCCGCCAGCTCGCCGCCGGAAATGCGGCCGGCAATCACGTCCATCCCGCCGACCCACAGCATCACACCCACCGCCCCCAGCACCAGCACGATCACCAGAGTAATCAGCCACGAGCGCTGCAGAATTCGCTTGCGCGCCGTCTCGAAGGCGCCTTCGGCGGTCTGCGCGAAACGCTGCCGATCCTGCTCCTGGTGGTTGTAGGCCTGAACGGTTTTGATCTGCCCCAGCGCCTCGGACACGTAGCTGCCAACATCCGCCACCCGGTCCTGGCTCTCCCGCGACAGGCTGCGCACACGCCGCCCGAAAATCAGGATCGGCGCGATCACCAGCGGCAATGCCACGACGACGATGCTGGTGAGCTTGGGGTTGGTGAAGAACAGCAGGATGATCCCGCCGATGACCATTAGCGCGTTGCGCAGGAACATCGACAGCGACGAGCCGATCACCGACTGCAGCAGCGTGGTGTCAGCAGTCAGGCGCGACTGGATTTCCGAGCTGCGATTGTTCTCATAGAATCCCGGATGCAGGCTGACCAAATGATCAAACACCTGCTTGCGCAGATCGGCGACCACTCGTTCGCCGATCCACGAGACCAGATAAAAACGCGCGAAGGTGCCGATGGCGAGGGCGACCACCAGCCCCATGAACAGGCCGATGGTTTCGTTGAGCAGGGTTGGGGAACGGGTCATGAACCCCTGATCGACCATCAGCCGGATACCTTGGCCCATCGACAACGTGATGCCTGCAGTGACCACCAGCGCGAGCAACGCGCCGATGGCTTGCTTGCGGTACGGCGCGATCATGCGCAAGGCAAGACGAATGGCATGCCGCTGACGGCCGGAGAAGACTGAAGCCATGGGGAACACTCGCGAGACAAATCAGTCGCAGAGCCTACACCTCCCTCCCCGCGCACGCTTGTCAGCTTTCGATGAACTCTGCGCGCGGGAGTCAGTCAAGGAATGCTGTCACGGCGCGGTCATGCCGGCGTGATTACTATCGACGTGCACACACCTGATGAGGAGACAGCCATGAGCTTGCAAAGCAGCAGCAATCAAGAACCCGTGTTCCGCCCTCAATCCGAGCTGCAACTGGGCGGCGCGATTCTCGACAGAAACGGCCAGGAAATCCTGATCACTGAAGAAATGGTTCAGGCGGCCTGTCAGGAATGTGAGAAGTACTGGGTGCAGCCCGAAAAACAAGATTGATGTGCAGATTTGATTGAAACCCGGCCAAGTTGCCGGGTTTTTTATGGGCGCCGATCAGTCATCCACAGCCGTCGCACCCAAGGCCTCAACGATCTGACGCAGGGCCGCTGACTCACCGTTGATACGAACCCGCAGGCCGTCGATTTCCCGACGGGGCGGATAATGTTTGCGCAAAGCATCGAAGGCCAGCCGCTGGCTCTGGGCATCCCCCACCAGACTGCGTCGGAAATCCGCGTCGTCGCGGCGCGGATCATAAACGCCGCGACACATCGTGTTCAGCGCCCACACCGGGTCCGTGGCGGCATCCAGCGTGATCTCGGCCAGCCAGGGCTTGGGCAGCAGGTCTTCCAGACGGATGCTCGCCGGTTGCTCAAGGTGCGCACACAGGGCCTGATAGATTTGCGCCGTGCCGCGCTGCCGGCCGTCGAGGCTGTAGCCGGCGATGTGGGGCGTGCCGATCACGCACAATTCGGCCAGTTCGACATCGACCGCTGGCTCGTGCTCCCAGACATCCAGCACCGCTTGCAGGTCTTCGCGCTCCAGCAACACCTGGCGCAAGGCGGTGTTGTCGACCACCGGACCGCGCGCGGCGTTGATCAGCCAGGCGCCCTGCTTGAGCTGCTGCAAGCGGGCGCGGTCGAACAGGTGCCAAGTGGGCGTGTCGCCGTGTTTATCCAGCGGTGTGTGCAGGCTGATCACATCGCAGCGGGCGATGATCTCGTCGAGGCTGACGTAATCGCCGCCTTCACTGGCCTGACGCGGCGGGTCGCAGACCAGGACGTTCCAGCCAAGCCCGCGCAGAACCTCGATCAGGCGACCGCCGACCTGACCCGCCCCGACCACGCCATAGGTGCGACTGGCGAGTTCGACGCCTTCGATTTCCGCCAGAGTCAGCAGGCTGCCCAGCACGTAGTCCACCACGCCACGGGCGTTGCAGCCCGGGGCGCTGGACCATTGAATGCCGGCTTCTTTTAAGTAATCGAGGTCGAGGTGATCGGTGCCGATGGTGCAGGTGCCGACGAAGCGCACCGGGCTGCCTTCGAGCAAGGCGCGGTCGACCCGGGTCACCGAGCGCACCAGCAGGATATCGGCCTCGGCAACGGCGGCGCGGTCGAGTGTGCGGCCCGGGTAACGCTGGATATCACCGATGCCTGCGAAAAAGGCGTCGAGCAAGGGAATGTTTTCGTCGGCAACTATGCGCATGTCAGGGCTCCTGGAGTGGCCGCAGTGTAGGCGCCAGCGCCCTGCCGAGCCAGCGCGAAGCGAAATGCGTCAGTTGATACGCAGCCAGTCAGTCGAGCTTCTTGCGGATCCAGTACAGGAACTCGCCGTCGCCCGCCTGTTTGTCCACCAGTTCGTGGCCGAGGAACACACAGAATTTCGGGATATCCCGCTGGGTGGACGGATCGGTAGCGATCACCTTGAGCAGGCCGCCAGGGTGCAGGTCACGCACCTTCTGGTGCAGCATCATGACCGGCTCGGGGCAATTGAGGCCGGTGGCATCGAGCACGGCATCGACGGCGGGGCTTTTAATGGAATCAGACATGGGGCGCTCCGGAAACAGGCCGGCATTGTCGCTTAATTGATGAAGTACGCCAAATCGGTGAGCCGGACTTCAGGCGAACAAAGTTGTGTCAATTGCCATGGACTACGCTGCTGCCTACAAACTTTGTAGGATTCTGCGACATCTTGGCGTTTGGTCATCCCGGACCCGGCACGTATGATCCTTGACATTTCTTCGCAGATTAGAAGCCTATGTCCCTGATAGTTCTACTGCTTCTGCCTTTCATCGGCAGCTGTCTGGCGGCGCTTTTGCCGCACAACGCACGCAACAGTGAATCCATCCTCGCAGGCCTGATCGCTTTGATCGGCGCGGTGCAGGTCGCACTGTGGTATCCGCAGATCGCCCATGGCGGGGTCATCAGAGAGGAGTTTTTCTGGCTGCCCAGCCTGGGCCTGAACTTCGTCCTGCGCCTGGACGGTTTTGCCTGGCTGTTCTCGATGCTGGTGCTGGGCATCGGCGCGCTGGTGTCGCTGTATGCGCGTTATTACATGTCGCCGGACGACCCGGTGCCGCGCTTCTTCTCGTTCTTCCTGGCGTTCATGGGCGCCATGCTCGGGCTGGTCATGTCCGGCAACCTCATTCAAATCGTGTTTTTCTGGGAGCTGACCAGTGTCTTCTCGTTCCTGCTGATCGGCTACTGGCACCACCGCGCCGACGCTCGACGCGGCGCTTACATGGCGCTGATGGTGACCGGCGCCGGCGGCCTCGCGCTGCTGGTCGGGATGATGCTGCTCGGGCACGTCGTCGGCAGCTACGACCTGGACCGCGTGCTGGCCTCGGGCGATGCGATTCGCGCCCACGCGCTGTACCCCGTGCTGCTGACGCTGATCCTGATCGGCGCACTCAGCAAGAGCGCGCAATTCCCTTTCCATTTCTGGCTGCCCCACGCCATGGCGGCACCGACGCCGGTGTCGGCCTATCTGCACTCGGCGACCATGGTCAAGGCCGGGGTGTTCCTGCTCGCGCGCCTGTGGCCGTCGCTGTCGGGCAGCGAACAGTGGTTCTGGATCGTCAGCGGCGCAGGGGCCGCCACGCTGGTGATCGGCGCCTATTCGGCGATGTTTCAAAATGACCTCAAGGGCCTGCTGGCCTATTCCACCATCAGCCACTTGGGTTTGATCACCCTGCTGCTGGGCCTGAACAGTCCGCTGGCCGCCGTCGCCGCCGTGTTTCACATCCTCAACCACGCAACGTTCAAGGCGTCGCTGTTCATGGCCGCGGGGATCATCGACCACGAAAGCGGCACCCGCGACATCCGCAAGCTCAGCGGGCTGATCAAACTGATGCCCTACACCGCGACGCTGGCGATGGTCGCCAGCGCGTCAATGGCCGGGGTGCCGCTGCTGAACGGCTTCCTGTCCAAGGAAATGTTTTTTGCGGAAACGGTGTTCATCACTTCAACCGACTGGGTGGAAATTGCCCTGCCGGTGATCGCCACGATCGCCGGGATTTTCAGCGTGGCGTATTCCCTGCGCTTCACCGTCGATGTGTTCTTCGGCCCGAAAGCCACGCGCCTGCCGCACACGCCCCACGAGCCGCCGCGCTGGATGCGCCTGCCGGTGGAATTGCTGGTGCTGGCCTGCCTGATCGTCGGCATTTTTCCCACGCACTCCGTCGGCCCATTGCTCGCCGCCGCGGCGCAACCGGTGGTGGGCGGTGAGCTCCCCGAATACAGCCTGGCGATCTGGCACGGGTTGAACGCACCGATGATCATGAGCCTGATCGCCATGGCCGCCGGCATCGTTCTGTACCTGCTGCTGCGCGGGCCGATCAAGCGCAAACAGGTCAATGGCCCGCCGCTGATGTGGCGCCTGAACGGCAAGCGCATGTTCGAGCGCGTGCTGGTGCTGAAGATGCGCGGCGCGCGGCGACTGGTGGGGCTGCTGACGACCCGTCGCCTGCAGGCGCAGCTGTTTCTGATGGTGCTGGCGGCACTGGTCGCCGGCTTCGTGCCGATGTACGAGAGCGGGCTGAGCTGGGGCGATCGACCGAAGATTCCAGGTTCCGGCGTGTTCGTGATGCTCTGGCTGATCGCCATTGCCTGCGCCATCGGCGCTGCGTGGCAAGCCAAGTACCACCGTCTGGCGGCCGTGACCATGGTCAGCGTCTGCGGGCTGATGACCTGCGTGACCTTCGTCTGGTTTTCCGCGCCGGACCTGGCACTGACCCAACTGGCGGTGGAAGTCGTCACCACGGTGTTGATCCTGCTCGGCCTGCGCTGGCTGCCGCGACGCAACGAAAACGTGCCGCCGCCGTCCCAGGCGCGACGCCGGGCCAAGGTGCGGCGGATCCGCGATTTCGTCCTCGCCGTGGCGGTGGGTGGCGGCATGGCAGTGCTGTCCTACGCGATGCTGACGCGGCCGACGCCGAACACCATTTCCGAGTTTTACCTGAGCCGAGCCCTGGCCCAGGGCGGCGGCACGAACGCGGTCAACGTCATGCTCGTGGACTTCCGTGGCTTCGACACCTTTGGCGAAATCACCGTGCTGGCCGTGGTGGCGCTGACGGTCTTCGCCCTGCTGCGCCGCTTCCGCCCGCCGAAAGAAAGCATCGCCCTGCCGGCGCAACAGCGCTTGCTGGCCCGTGACGTGGTTACCGATCTGGTGAATCCGCGTCATGCCGCCGATACCGCGCTGGGCTTCATGATGGTGCCGGCGGTGCTGGTGCGCCTGCTGTTGCCGGTGGCCTTCGTGGTGTCGATGTACCTGTTCATGCGCGGGCATAACCAGCCGGGTGGCGGATTCGTCGCCGGGCTGGTGATGTCGGTGGCATTCATCCTGCAATACATGGTCGCCGGCACCCAGTGGGTCGAGGCCAACATGAGCCTGCGGCCGCTGCGCTGGATGGGCACCGGGTTGTTCTTCGCGCTGGCCACGGGGCTGGGCTCGATGGCCCTGGGTTATCCGTTCATGACCACCCACACCGCGCACGTGGTCCTGCCGATCCTGGGCGACCTGCACATCGCCAGCGCGCTGTTTTTCGACATCGGCGTGTACGCGGTGGTGGTCGGATCGACCCTGCTGATCCTCACCGCGCTTGCTCACCAGTCGGTGCGCAGCCATCGCCCGACCTCGCTGCCGCAGCCCATTGAACCGATCCCGGCCGATAGCCCGATTTCACAAGGAGCCATCTGATGGAAGAAGTCATCGCCATTGCCATCGGCGTGCTTGCCGCCTCCGGCGTGTGGCTGATCCTGCGTCCACGGACCTTTCAGGTCGTGATGGGCCTGTGCCTGCTGTCCTACGGCGTCAATCTGTTCATCTTCAGCATGGGCAGCCTGTTCATCGGCAAGGAGCCGATCATCAAGGACGGCGTGCCCCAGGACCTGCTCAATTACACCGATCCCCTGCCCCAGGCGCTGGTGCTGACGGCCATCGTCATCAGTTTCGCCATGACCGCGCTGTTTCTGGTGGTGCTGCTGGCGTCGCGCGGCTTGACCGGCAACGACCACGTCGACGGTCGGGAGCTGGGTGAATGAGTGTGATGAACCAACTGATCGTCGCGCCGATCCTGCTGCCAGTGCTCACCGCTGCGCTGATGCTGTGGCTCGGCGAGAAACACCGCCCGCTGAAAGCGCGGATCAACCTCTTCTCGACCGGGCTTGGTCTGGCGATCGCCATCACGCTGATGATGTGGGTGCAGAAAACCGGCACCACCGGCTCCATTGGCGTGTACTTGCCGGGCAACTGGGAGGCGCCGTTCGGCATCGTGCTGGTGGCCGATCACCTGTCGGCGCTGATGCTGGTGCTGACCGGCATCGTCGCCTTCTGCGCCCTGCTCTTCGCCCTGGCGCGCTGGGATCGCGCGGGGGCCAGTTTCCACGCCCTGTTTCAGATCCAGCTGATGGGGTTGTATGGCGCGTTTCTCACCGCCGACCTTTTCAACCTGTTCGTATTCTTCGAGGTGCTGCTGGCCGCGTCCTACGGCCTGATGCTGCACGGCTCGGGACGCGCGCGCGTGTCAGCAGGTTTGCACTACATCACCATCAACTTGCTGGCTTCGTCGCTGTTTCTGATCGGCGCGGCGCTGATTTATGGCGTCACCGGCACGCTGAACCTGGCGGACCTGGCGGTGAAAATCCCTCAGGTGCCGGAGGGGGATCTGGGCTTGCTGCACGCAGGCGCGGCCATTCTGGCGGTGGCCTTTCTGGCCAAGGCCGGCATGTGGCCACTGAATTTCTGGCTGGTGCCGGCCTATTCCGCCGCCAGCGCACCGGTGGCGGCACTGTTCGCGATCATGACCAAGGTGGGTTTCTACACACTGATGCGGTTGTGGACGCTGCTGTTTTCCGGTCAGGCCGGCGCGTCGGCGTTCTTTGGCGGGGAGTGGCTGATCTGGGGCGGCATGGCCACGATCACCGTCGCCGCGATTTCCGTGGTGGCCGCCCAGCGCCTGGAGCGCATGGCCAGTCTGAGCATTCTGGTGTCGGCGGGGATTCTGCTGTCGGCGGTCGGTTTCGCGCAGCCAAGCCTGACCGCCGGGGCGCTGTTTTATCTGGTCAGCTCGACCCTGGCGCTCAGTGCGCTGTTCCTGCTGGCGGAGCTGATCGAACGCTCGCGCTCGGCCAACGACATCGCCCTCGACGAGGACGCCGATCAGTTGCCCAAGGCGCTGGAGTCGTTGCATCCCGTGCCGGGGACCAATCTGGATGACGAGCAGAAGGCCGTGGTCGGCCATGTCATCCCCTGGACCATGGCGTTCCTGGGCTTGAGCTTCATTGCCTGCGCGCTGTTGATCATCGGCATGCCGCCGCTGTCGGGCTTCCTCGGCAAGCTGACGCTGATCAGTTCCCTGCTTAATCCGCTGGGCCTTGATGTGGCGAAGGACGAAAGTATTCGCGGCGCCAGCTGGACGCTGGTGGCGCTGCTGATTATTTCCGGACTGACGTCGCTGTTTGCCTTCGTGCGTGTCGGCATCAAGCGCTTCTGGACACCCCAAGAGCATGCGGCGCCCCTGCTGCGGCTCAACGAATGCCTGCCGATCGCTTTGCTGGTGGGCTGCGCTGTTGTGCTGACATTCAAGGCTCAGGCGCTGTTGCATTACACCCAGGACACTGCCCAGGCGCTGCATGACCCGCAGCAATACGTGCTGTCGGTGATGGCGGCGCGGCCAATCCCGGGGCCCGCTTCGGCAGCGGCGGAGGTGCAGCCATGAAGCGCCTGTTTCCCGCGCCACTGTTGTCGCTGTCACTGTGGGGGTTGTGGCTGTTGCTCAACCTGTCGCTGAGCCCGGGCAATCTGCTGCTGGGTGCCCTGCTGGGCTTCTTCGCGCCGTACATTTTTGCGCCGTTGCGCCCCTCACCTGCGCGGATCCGCAAACCCGGCGTCGCTGTTCGCTTGTTCCTGCTGGTGGGTCGCGATGTGGTGATGTCCAATCTGGCGGTTGCCTGGGGCGTGCTGCGCGCGGGTCGGCGTCCGCCGCGCTCGGCGTTCGTCAAAGTCCCGCTGGACCTGCACGACGCCCACGGCCTCGCCGCGCTGGCGATGATTTGCACGGTGGTGCCCGGAACGGTTTGGTCCGAACTGGCGCTGGATCGCAGCGTGCTGCTGATGCATGTGTTCGATCTGAACGACGAAGCGGCCTTCATCGAGCACTTCAAAAGCACGTATGAACGGCCACTGATGGAGATTTTCCAATGAGCGTCCTGCTCACAAACGCGATTCTGTTTACGTTGTCGGTGTTCACCCTTGCCATGGTCCTGACCCTGATTCGCCTGTTCAAAGGCCCGTCGGCCCAGGACCGGGTACTGGCGCTGGACTACCTGTACATCCTGGCGATGCTGATGATGCTGGTGCTGGGGATTCGCTACGCCAGTGACACCTATTTCGAGGCGGCGCTGTTGATCGCGCTGTTCGGCTTCGTAGGCTCATTTGCGCTGGCCAAATTTCTGTTGCGCGGCGAGGTGATCGAATGAATTCGTTGCAGGTGTTGCCGTTCTGGGTCGAAATCCTGACCGCCGTGCTGCTGGTACTGAGCAGCCTGTTCGGCCTGATCGGCGCGCTGGGCCTGTTGCGCATGAAGGACTTTTTCCAGCGCATGCACCCGCCCGCGCTGGCCTCGACCCTCGGCGCGTGGTGCGTGGCGCTGGCGTCGATCGTCTACTTCTCGGCGCTGAAGGACGGTCCTGTGCTTCACGCCTGGCTGATCCCGATTCTGCTGGCGATCACCGTGCCGGTCACCACGTTGCTGCTGGCGCGCACCGGGCTGTTCCGCAAGCGCATGGCCGGTGACGACGTGCCTCCTGAAGTCAGCGATGGCAGACAGCAGGGGCATTGATTCTATGCCTTCGGCGAAAACCGGACGCACGCCTGCCACCCATCGCGTGTGGCGTGGGGGATGTGGGCGCGTTCCGTGTGCAGGTGTGTTGAAGCGCTTTCTTACTCGCTGGCTTTGAACGTCAGCTCGCCCTTGCGCCATTTGGCGGCTTTGGCGGTGGCGGCTTTGAGGACTTTGCTCAGGCCGGACTCAATTTGCTCGTGGGCGGCGAACACCATGAAGATGCTGTGGGACTCTTTGAACACGATGCCGTGGCCTTCCGGCACTTCGACAAAAGCGTATTCGCCCAGGCCGTAGATGGTCATCTTGATGTCGCGGAAACGGATTTCGAACTTGCCGCCTTCACGGCTGGGCAATACCGCGGCACGGAAGTGGTCACCCACTTTCAGTTCCAGCCCGGGCTTGTCATCGACGACCAGTGCGGTTTCGGTGTCGATCTCCGACATGTAAATGCCTTCAGGGGATTGTTCGATGACGTAAACGAATCGCGCCTGGAACAGCTTCACCAACTTCGCGCGCACGTCGCCGAGCACGAATAACGCGTGGGTATCCAGATTACCTACTGCCAATGTACAAACTCCCAACCAGATAGGAACTCGCCCGGACAGTGGGCCGGGCGAGAAAAAACGAGAAATGGTGCGTCCTGAAGCCGGACGCTGGCGTGAGCACGGATTCTACCGGCAGTCAGTCTATACGGGCTATATCCCTTTCGTCCGGAGTGATGTGGTTTTTGACGCCCTAGGCTGTTTCAGTTGGCCTGACTCCACACAGTAGGACGCTATGGGATGTTTTAGTGGGACCGGCTTCAGCCGGGAAGAGGCCGGTTTGGGCACTCTCAATTTCGCGGTGTGCACCAGACGCTTTCCCGGCTAAAGCCGGTCCCACATAAATACCTCGCGCCTGCACTGACTAACTGACTTCGCTGAGAATCTGCTGCCTGACGCGGGCAATTGTAGGAGCGCGCTTGCCCGCGAAAGCGGTGAATCAGGCGATACCGTCATCACTGGTCTTACGCCTTCGCGAGCAAGCTCACTCCTACAGGAGGCTGAGTGCGCCTCGGAATTCTGTGGCCGAACACAATCAACTGTAGGAGTGAGCTTGCTCGCGAAAGCGGCATTCGGGCCGCTGAAGATGTGTCGAATGTACCAACCCCTTCGCGAGCAAGCTCACTCATACAGGAGGCTGAGTGCGCCCCGGAATTCTGTGGCCGAACACAATCAACTGTAGGAGTGAGCTTGCTCGCGAAAGCGGCATTCGGGCCGCTGAAGATGTGTCGAATGTACCAACCTCTTCGCGAGCAAGCTCACTCCTACAGGAGGCTGAGTACGCCTCGGAATTCTGTGGCCGAACACAATCAACTGTAGGAGTGAGCTTGCTCGCGAAAGCGGCATTCGGGCCGCTGAAGATGTATCGAATGTACCAACCTCTTCGCGAGCAAGCGCGCTCCTGCAGGAGGCTGGGTGCGCCCCGGAATTCTGCGGCCGAACACAATCAACTGTAGGAGTGAGCTTGCTCGCGAAAGCGGTGAATCAGGCGATACCGTTATCACTGGTCTAACGCCTTGGCGGGCAAGCGCGCTCCTGCAGAATGCGCGTCAGCCAGCGTCATCTGTGTTTCCCGCCCTGCCCCCCATGCCGACCAGGCCCCCGGTCCCACACCTTCAGGCAATCAATTAGAACTCTTGCCTGCCCCGCGCACTCCCATGCAACAGAAGGTTACTCACTGACCACGCCAATCCGGGTCCTTGACCCGTTCGGGAGAAACAAATGGAAATCATGACGCCGTCGCTTGAGCTCTTGTTCGAACAAATGGGGCTGGAGTCAGATCAGGCCAGCATCGATTCATTCGTCGCTGCGCATCAGTTGCCGGAAGGCGTGAAGGTGTCCGAAGCCGATTTCTGGACAGACAATCAAGCGGCACTGCTCAAGGAAAAGATCCAGCTGGATGACGATTGGGCACCCATCGTTGACGAGCTGAACGTGTTGCTGCACACGCCGACCTGATCCGGCGCAGGTGAAAAAAAGGCGGCCCTTCGAGGCCGCCCTTTTTTTGCCTGATGTCCCGTTATCGTGACCCATTGTTGAATGCAACCCGGTCACTGTGGATAACCGGGCTGACCGACATTGAAAAACGTCTGCCGTCCGTTCTGCGCAGGTGCATGCACAAAAAGACCGTCCACCAGCGCGTCGCGGCGGGCGTTGTTCCAGTGGGCCGAGCGATGGATATAGCGCTGATGCAACAAACTCAGCTCCGCGTCGTTCAATACCCCGCCCTCTCCTTTCGCGTGGCTGATCAGCTTGGCGGCGATGGGGCGCAATTCCGGTGGCAGGGTGATCTCTGCCGAGTCGCGGATCGGCAAAAACGGCACACCTTCATCAGTTGCCAGCGTGTGCATCACCCGCAGGTAAACGTGGGCCAGGTGGTTGTAGACGCGCCGCTCCAGCGTCACCGTCGCGACCACCGTTTTGACCCCGCGTGAGCTGGTGGCGAACCGTTCGAAACATTCAACGCCCAGCGAGGCGCTGTCATCGGTAGGGTCGAGCAGACGCTTGGGGTCGAGGGTGGACAGCTCGGCATGGGCCTGCAGCCAGGCTTCTGTGGCGTCGTACGGTGTACTGACGCTGACCAGACTGCGGCGAGGCCGGAACAGCGACACTTTCTCCACCTCCTGGGGTTGATAGCCGCCGCCGATGTCCGAATGGCTGCCGGGCAGGACGATTTCACGGGGCCAGTCGGGTTTGACGCTGTTGAGCACAAAGTTGCGCCGATGCTCATCGCCGGCCACCAGATGCAGCACCTGCTGCGCGCACCCGGGAGGCAGAAACAGATTGACCCGTTTATTGACCCCATCGCGAACGCTGCCCAGATCGGAAATCCCGCCCACGGCAGCCACCGTGTCGAACAGCCCGATAACCTTCAACCGCACGCTGCCGCTGGCCCACGAGAAGCTGTCCGAGAGCGGCAGTTTGCGGGGGTCGAGCACCGGATCCAGCGCGCCCCGGGATTTTTTCAGCACTTCGTTGGCCAGATGCCGGGCCGAAGCCGCACCCCGACTGAAGCCAAACACGTCCAGCTCCAGCGCACCGATGACACAACCCGGGTTATCGCTTTCAAACATATGAAGTTCGTCGGCAAGTTTTTTGATGCCTCGTGACACTTTTGCCACCACGCCGGTGGTGCCGCGACCAAAGCCCTGGCCCGATACGCGGGAATCGCGCCCGCCAGAGGTAGTGCCAACGCCACTGACATACACCGCGCCATACACATACATGCCGTCCGGGTTAACAATTGCCTTGCGCTGTTGCCTGTATAAACCGGCGAGTCTTGCGATATTGGTGGGGCTGTTGCTGTAACTGCTGCCGGGGTCAGTGTGTCGGCCGCCACATTCTTTTATATGCATGCCGCCGTTAACTTCCGACATGGCCTGACAGTCGGCGCCTATCTGGCTATTCACCCGGTTATTACCGGTCCCGTCGAAGAACACACCGAGGCGGACGGTGACTTCCTGGGCGTCGGTGCGGGAATCGGCCGACGCATGAGTAGAATTTTTCTTTGTCATTTGATTCATCCGTGAGTACTGACATGAGTCCCGAACAGGCATTTACATATTCGGACATATACTCACAGGATGATCGCACTTAACGTCCCGTCAACCGATGGAACTGCACTTCAGACGCTTCCTACTTCAATATCGGACGGTTAAATAGTTTTCCGGAGCTGCAAGCTACAAGTGGCAAGCTACAAGACGCCTGCTCTTAGCTTGAAGCTTGCAGCTTGCCGCTTACAACTTGCCGCTCAGCTTTTCTCCGGCTTATAGCCCAGACGCAGCCCGCCCCAATGCCGTCCCTTGACCATGATAGGCACGGACAGATCGTGCATCAGTTCGCCGGTGTCGCGGGTGTAGGTCTGCAGCAGCACCGGTTGCTGGTGGCTGCCGCAGCGAATGCCGGTGCGGTCGTCGAACTTGCGCTTGGTGCGGTTGTTGACCGCGTCGACCGCCGTGTCGCCCGTCAACGGTCGGCTGAACACCTGATTGTGGGTCGGCACGTAGCCTTGCTGTGTGCAGGCGATGGCGAAAACCATCCCCTCATGACGGGTGAGCAGCGGTTCCTGAATAGCCGGGAGCGTTTGATCGGTGTAGCGATCGAAGCGCGTCTGGTACTTGGCCGGCGAGGTGTTGGCGATGGGCTGATAGGTGCGGTCGAACAGATCGGTCAGGCTGACCCGGCCCTGATCGATGTCCTGCTCGAACTTCGCTGCGATCTGGCTGGCGCCTTCGCGCGCGAGGTCGTAGATGCGCTGGTGATAGTCATCAAGACCCACCTGAGCGAGGCGTTCACTGATGGTTTCCGCCTGTTCTTCCATCTGCAACGCCGACTGCGCCAGTCGCCGGGTCTGGTCATCGCTGATGGCAAGGTCGCTGCGCATTTGCTCGACGGCAACGAACAGGCTGCTCAGTTGCTCCTGATTGGTCTGCGCGCCCCGTGCGATTTCGCCGACCTGCTGTTCCACCCCAACGGCCAGCCGGGCAATGCTCGCCAGTTGCTGACCGGTGGATTCGACCTGCGCCACGCCACCGCTCAGGTCACCCGACAACTGCCGAATCTGCTCGACCACCTGACGGGTGCGCTGCTGGATATCCACGACCATCTCCCCAACTTCACTGGTCGCCGTCGCCGTACGCCCGGCCAGCCCGCGCACTTCATCGGCGACTACGGCAAAGCCACGGCCGTGTTCACCGGCCCGCGCCGCTTCGATGGCGGCGTTGAGGGCGAGCAGATTGGTCTGGCTGGCGATGGACTGAATCACCGCCGTGACACGCTGAATGTCTTCGCTGCGCTGGCTGAGGGCTTCGATGAGTTCACGGCTGCTGTCGGCCCGTTCACTGAGTTGGTGCATCAGGCCGATGGAAGCGTTGAGCACGTTGAGCCCGGCGCCGCTGCTCTCCCGCGCCTGGCTGGCGGCGGTCAGCGCTTGCTGGCTGAGGGTCGAGGTGGCGCGCTCGGTGGCAATCATCACGTCGGCACTGCTGACGATCTGCTCGGCCGCGTTGACTTGAGACTGCAGCTTGCCCGCCAGTTGCCTGACCGAAAACGCCACGGCCGCAGCAGACAGCGCGTTGCGGCTGGTGCTCCGGGACAGATCACGGGTCAGGCGCGTCATGTTGTCTTCGCCCGACTCTGCCAGGGCGACCGGCGCTCGCCCCGAAAAAAATCGCGGCACCCACAACAGCAACAGCGCAACGGGGAGGCACAGGTAGACGGACACATTACCCCAGGCCATCGCCGCGAACAGCAGGCACAGCCCAAGGCTTTGCAGGGCGGGCGTCAGCCAGCGAGAACCGGTGACGACCTGCTGGTCGGCATCCCCGTGCGTCGGGTGAGAGGGTGTTGCTGCGTGACGACCTTTCGCATCCATGTCCGGGACCTGCCTGCTTTCGTTATTGTGAAAGCATTAAACGCCCAAATAGCGGCCATGCGCCATGAGTCATTGGTGGTAGTCGGTCGGAATGTGCTGCGAAGGGAGGGTGAGACGATCAGCGCGTAAACGGTGCGCAAGGGAACGGCTCGACCACCCGTTGCGGGCGGTCGAACCCGATGGATCAGGCCTGACGCTGGTGGCGGTCGATCTGCTCGTGACGTTCCTGAGCTTCGATGCAGTACTTGGTGGTCGGGCTGATCAGCAGGCGCTTGAGGCCAATCGGCTCGCCGCTGTCTTCGCACCAGCCAAAGGTGTCGTCAGCGATGCGGCTCAAGGCCATTTCCAGCTGTGGCAGCATGCGCTGGTCGCGGTCAATCACGTTCACCAGCCAGTGACGCTCTTCTTCGACGGAAGCTGCGTCGGCAGGGTCAGCCGGGGTGTCCAGGCTTTCGATCGCGATACGGCTCTGCTCGATGCGCGCGTGGATTTCGACTTTCATGGCTTGCAACAGGTCGACGAAGAACGCGTGCTGCTCGGCGTTCATGTAGTCATCGGCCGGCATCGCCAGCAACTTATCCTTGGTCATTGATTTCTCTATAAAAAAACGTGCATTAAGGCGATCTCAAAGGTGCGCCTCAACCTGGCATTAAACGCGCCGTAGTCTCGAAGCGCCGCTTGGCACTCAATTTACGAGGGGCGGCAGTCTAAGGCCGGGTTCGGTACTCGGCAACATAATTGATCAGGATTCGTCCAACAAGGGCTTGAATACCCGGTGGCGTTGGGTCGCGCCGGGGTTTTATTGCACACTTCGCCCGGCTTGGGCGTCCTCAAAAAGAGGCAGATGGTGTCTGACCGGCCGTGGCGTGATCGGTTCAAACCGATAAAAAAACGAAAAGGGCCTGCGAACAGGCCCTTTGTATTAACGCATGCTCGACTCAGCGCTTGAGCTTGCGCTTGTTGCGGTACTGATCGATGACCACGGCAATGACGATGATCAGGCCCTTGATGATGTCCTGCACGTAGGCATCCACGCCGACAAAGGTGAAGCCGCTGGCCATGACCCCGAGGATCAACGCGCCGATGACGGTGCCGGTGATCCGGCCGACGCCACCGGCCAGGCTGGTGCCGCCGATCACCGCCGCCGCGATGGCGTCCAGCTCGTAGGAAACGCCCATGCCGGCCTGCCCCGTGGCCGCCCGCGCCGAGGCCACCACCCCGGCCAGCCCGGCCAACAGACCGGCGATGCTGTAGACGATCACCAGATGACGCTTGACGTTGATCCCCGAGGTGCGCGCCGCCTGCATGTTGCCGCCGATGGCAGAGGTGTATTTGCCGTATTTGGTGTAACGCAGGGCGATGTGAAAGATGACCGCAACCACCAGAAAGATGATGACCGGCATGGCGCCCTGGCCGATCGCGGTGTAGGAATCGTTCAGCATGCTGACGGGCTGGCCGCCGGTGTAATAGCGCGCCAGGCCCCGCGCCGACACCATCATGCCCAGTGTCGCAATGAACGGAGGGATCCCGGTAATGGCGATGATGCTGCCGTTGATCGCACCGGCGAGCAGGCCCACCCCAAGTCCGGCGATGACCGGCGCCCACACCGGCAGATCGGTCAGCGACGGAAACACCGCGCGGGTGTAATCCGACGATTGCGCCAGGCTGGCGGCAATCATCGCCGACAGCGCCAGCACCGATCCTGACGACAAGTCGATGCCGGTGGTGATGATGACCTGGGTCACGCCGATGGCCAGCAGGCCGATGATCGAGACCTGCAGAATCATCAGCACCAGCCGCTGGGAGTTCATCAGAAAGCTCTGATCACGGACGATCCAGCCGAACAGCTCGAAAATCAGGCCGATGCCAATCAGCACCAGAAAGATGCTCAGTTCAGTGGGCATCCGGCGCTTGTGCTTGCGAGGCGCCAGCGCGGGTTTGTTTTCCAGCATCGTGTTCATCTTCATGTGTGCCTCTTGTTCTTTTTCGACCCGACTGGGGCATTACGACTGGGCCGTGGCGCAGTGCTCGAATCGGCGTTTCAGTCGCCAGATATCTGGTGAACGGGGAGTCAGTGAACAGGGTTTCCGGACGCCAGGTGCATGACCCGTTCCTGGGTGGCTTCGGCGCGGTCAAGGGTGCCCATCATTTCGCCTTCGTGCATGACCATGACCCGGTCGCTCATGCCCAGCACTTCCGGCAGCTCGGAAGAAATCATGATCACCGCCATGCCTTCGCTGGCGAGCAGGGAGATCAGCCGGTAGATCTCGGCCTTGGCGCCGACGTCGATGCCGCGGGTGGGCTCATCGAGAATCAGCACTCGCGGGTTGGTCATCAGCCAGCGCGCCAACAGGGCTTTCTGCTGATTGCCGCCGGACAGCGTGTCGATGCACTGCTCAAGGGATGGCGTTTTCACCCGCAGCTTCTTGCACATGTCTTCGCACAGCACACGCAGGGCTTTCTGGTGGACAAAACCGTTGCCAACGTAGTGGGGCAACACCGCCATTTCCATGTTTTCCAGCACCGACAGGCACGGAAACAGGCCGCTGAGCTTGCGATCTTCGGTCAGCAGCGCAAAGCCTTTCTCGATGGCGAAGTGCGGGTCGCTGACACGGATCGGCGTGCCGTCGAGGAGGATTTCTCCGCGTGTACTCGGCGTGATGCCGAAGATCGTTTCAGCGACGTTAGTGCGCCCCGAGCCCATCAGCCCGGCGATGCCCAGCACTTCACCGGCGTGCAGGTCGAATGACACGCCTTCGAACACACCGTCCAGAGACAGGTCGCGCACCGACAGCAGCAACTTGCCCACCGGCTGATCGCGTTCTGGAAACAGCTGGGTCAGTTCACGGCCGACCATCATCGAAATCAGGCTGTCACCGTTCATGCTGTCGGCCCGCTGCAGGCCGATGTAGGCGCCGTCACGGAACACCGCCACTTCATCGGCGATGGCGAATACTTCGTTCATCTTGTGGGTGATGTAGATGATGCCCTTACCCTGTGCGCGCAGGTCGGCAATGATCGAAAAGAGGTGCGCCACCTCCGTCTCGGTAATGGCGGAGGTCGGCTCGTCCATGATCAACACGTCGGAGTCGTAGGAAACGGCCTTGGCGATCTCGACCATCTGCCGTTCGGCGATGCTCAGGTTGCCGACCTGTTCTTCAGGATCGAGGTTGATGCGCAGGCGTTCGAGCAATTCTGCCGTGCAGCGGTGCATCGCGCGGTGGTCGACCATGTGCAGGCCGTTGAGCTGCTCGCGGCCGATCCAGATATTCTCGGCGATGCTCATGTGGGGCATCAGGTTGAGCTCCTGATGGATCATGGCAATGCCCGACTGCAGCGCCGCCAGCGGCGACTGGAACACCACCGGCTTGCCGCGCAGGCGGATTTCGCCGGTGTCGGGCTGGTAGATGCCGGCGATGATTTTCATCAGCGTGGACTTGCCCGCACCGTTCTCGCCCATCAGCGCCAGTACGCTGCCGGGGCGCACGCGCAGTTGCACGTTATCCAGCGCCACCACCCCGGGGAAGCCCTTGCTGATGTTGGTGATCTCCAGCAGATAAGGGTGCTCGGCGTCGTTCGCCGTCCCGGAGACGGGCGGGTTCGTTGAAGCCGAAGCGGTTGTGGAAGCGAACATGGTCACAGGCTCCTCGGGTGACAGGGTCGGCAGAGGCACGGCCGGGCCGTGGTCTGCCGGGTGTCAGTCGGTGTGAGGTGAGCGGTTATTTGAAGGTATTGACGTTGTCCGGCGTGATCAGCTTGAAAGGGATCACGATGGCCTGTTCGGGCAGCGTTTCCTTCTTCGCCAGTTTCACGGCCGCATCAATTGCGCCCTCGCCCTGACCCTTGGCGTCCTGGAAGACCGAGACAGAGAGGTCGCCCTTCTTCACCGCGCTCAGGCCATCCGGTGTGCCGTCGACGCCGGCCACAAACACCTCACCTTTCTTGCCCGCCTGCTTCAGCGCCATGGCCGCGCCGATGGCCATTTCGTCGTTGTTGGAGATGACCGCTTTGAAGTCGCCGCCCTGGGTCAGCCAGTCATTGGTGACGTCCATCCCCTTCTGCCGCTGCCAGGCGCCGGTCTGCTCCTGGGTGACTTTGATGTTGGGGTAGTTTTTCAGGACTTCTTTCACGCCCGCCGTGCGGTCGCGGGTGGAGTTGTTGGCCAGCTCACCGAGCAAGATGACGACATTGCCTTTGCCGTCCATCTTCTTGGCCAGGTATTCCATCTGCATGCGCCCGGCTTCCTTGTCGTCGGAGGTCACGGAAGCAACGCCTGCGGGCAGTTTCGGATCGTCCGGGCGGCGGTTGACGTAAACCAGCGGGATGCCGGCGGCCGTGGCCATCTTGGTGATGCGGTTGGTCGCTTCGGTGTCGACCGGGTTGACGATGAGCGCATCGACTTTTTTGCCGATCAGCTCTTGCACCTGATCGAGCTGTTTGTTCACGTCATTGCGGCCATCGACGAACTGCAGATCGACGCCGCCCATGGCTTTGACTTTCTTGTCCATGTCCTCGCGCATGTAGGTCAGGTAAGTGTCATCGAACTGCGACATGGATACGCCGATCTTCAGGTCGGCGGCCAGGGTGGCGCCGCTGCTCAGCATCAGGGCCAGGGCGAGTGAGGTGAAACGGAGCGGGGTATTCATGAACGGTCTTTCTCCAGATTCTTGTTGTTGTAGTGGCAGGAATAACGACTGCTGGAGGTGCTGATACTTAGCGCGGAGCCGTTGGTGCCGTGTCTGAAAGGTGCGCGACCGACCCGCCCGATACCCCGCACACCACAACGCCGCGGCTTTGGACGCAGAGCACGTGGGCGATGGTTTCAAGGGCGGATTCAAATGCGGGGGCAGCGTTGGTCAATCTGTCGGAAACGCAGCGGGGAATGGCGGGAAGCGCGAGTAAGAAGGGACGGCAAGCCTTGGCGGCTGATCTGAAGATGTTCATCGGCGGTACCTGTCTGCGATTGGCTTTCTTGTTTTTGTGTCGCGCGTCCGCGCCTGCTGCCGGGAGACCCGGCACCAGGCGCTGACGGCGATCGTCGGCAACCTGGAAATGACTCTATTGGAAAATAATTTCTACTTCAACAGCTTTTAGAATTAATTTCTATTTTGATGTTTTGTCGCCTGAAGCTCAGTTATCGGGGGGTGTACACGATGCCCTGTAGGCGCCGGCTTGCTGGCAAACACGGTGTGTCATTCACCTCCCCGGGTACAGGCCCATCGTGGGTTCGCCAGCAAGCCGGCGCCTACGGGTCGGGTGTGTCATCTCCAGTTCTGGTGCAGACCCACCTTGTTCGCCAGCAGGCCGGCTCCTACGGAGTGAGATGCGTGCAGACCTCTCACAGCAGCACCACCCTGCCCTCCATCGCGCTCATCCTCGCAGCATCCAGCACGTTGGCCGAAGCCACGGCATCGTTGGCATCCACAGGATTACGCCCCTGATTCATCACCGCCTCCTGCAGCTGCCGGTAAAATTCAGTCCAGCAGCCACGCTCCGACGGGACCCGCTCGCGGTGCTCGCCCTGCTCGAACCAGCCCCAGCGTCGATGTTCTTCCACGCCCCAGCGTTCGCCTTCTGACTTGGGAGATAAGCCTGCAAGTGCAGCGGCTTCCTGACCGTCGAGGCCCTCCACGGTATAGCAGCCCTGGGAACCGTTGACCCGAAATCTCGGGCCTTGAGCGTTCTGCAGGCAGTTGCCCCAGAGGTGCGAAACCACGCCATTGGCATGGGTCAGTGAAACAAAGAAGCCGTGATCGGCTTTCTGCTCCGGCGTGGCGAACTCAAGCTCGGCGTATACCCGCTTCACCGGCCCGAACAACAGCAGCGCCTGGTCCACCAGATGGCTGCCGAGATCGCGGAGAATGCCGCCGCCGCTTTCCTTGCCCACGGAGGACGGCGAATAGCGCTCGACCCGGGACTCAAAGCGGCTGATGTCGCCGAGAATGCCCTGATCGATCAGTTTGCGCACGGTGAGAAAATCCGAATCCCAGCGGCGGTTCTGGTACACACCCAACAGCACGCCTCGGCGTTCGGCGGCATCCACCAGCTCTTTTGCAGCCTGGGCATCCGACGCGAACGGCTTGTCGCTGACCACCGGCACGCCGAGCTCAATGGCTTCAAGAATCAATGCACGCCGGGAGGCCAGCGGTGTCGAGATCACCACCGCATCGACACCGGCGGCGACCAGATCGGCCAGGCTGTCGAAGGCCTGAACCTTGGGGTAATCGTTGCGCAGGTCCTGACGGCGTTCCGGCGAACGGGTGACCACGCCGGCAAACGTCACGCCGGTCTGGCTGGCGATCAGCGGCGCATGGAAATAGCGCCCGCCTTTGCCGTAGCCGATGAGTCCGATTTTCATGTGTAATCTCCTTGCAACACCTTGTCTGGCTCCTACAGGACAAATGTGTCTCAGCAGGATGAAAGCGTTCCCACTGTAGGAGTGAGCTTGCTCGCGATAGCTTTCCGTCCGGTACATATATGTATCTGATACACCGTCATCGCGAGCAAGCTCACTCCTACAAGGGTCATATCCATTAATACTGACGGGCTTTCGCCAGCGCCGCTTTTTGCCGCTCGTACGCCTCGGCGGTCGTGCCGGTGGTCGACACCTGCGCCACGCCCACGCGCCACCACGACAGGTAGCCGTGGATCATGGTTTTCGGCAGCACCTTGATGTCGATCAGCGTGGAAACCGTCTGGGTGCGCGCATCGGCCAGGGCTGCTTCCAGCTCCTGGGCGTTGCTGACCTTGTAGGTCTTGCAGCCATAAGCCGCGGCACTCATGGCGAAATCCACCGGTACAAAGTCGCCATCCAGCTGACCGGTCTCGGGATTGCGGTAGCGGAACTCGGTGCCGAAGCTGCCCATGCCGTTGCCCATCTGCAAATTGTTGATGCAACCGAAGGCCATGTTGTCCAGCAGCACCACATTGATCTTGCGCCGCTCCTGAATCGACGTGGCCAGCTCCGAGTGCAGCATCATGTAGGAACCGTCGCCGACCAGCGCGTACACCTCACGCTCCGGCGCCGCCATTTTCACGCCCAACGCGGCGTTCACCTCATAGCCCATGCACGAATAGCCGTACTCGACGTGATAACTGTCGACACTGGTGCTGCGCCAGGCCCGCTGCAAATCGCCGGGCAGGCTGCCGGCCGCCGCGACGATGACCGCGTCCGCTGGCAATTGCTGGTTGAGCACCCCCAGCACCCGGCTCTGGGTCAGGCATGACCCGGTCATCTCGATGAAATCGCGCAGCACCTGAGGGTCGAGATGGCCGCTGACTTCCGGCTCGAAAGCCTCGGTCTGGTATTCCACGGCGTACAGCCGGTCCACTTCCGCGTCAAGGGCGGCCCTCGCCTCTCGCGGCTGATCGCCCCATTTCGCGCGGTAGTCGCCCAACTGATCCGCCAGCGACTGCAACGCCAGACGCGCATCGGCCAGCACCTGCACGCCATCGAGTTTCTGCACATCGAATGCGCCGACGTTGAGGTTGAGAAATTGCACGTCAGGGTTCTGGAACAGGGATTTGGAGCCGGTGGTGAAATCGCTGTAACGGGTGCCGACGCCGATGATCAGGTCTGCTTCCCGCGCCAGGGTGTTGGCCGCCAGGGTGCCGGTTTCGCCGATGCCGCCCATGTTCAGCGGATGGGCGGAGACGATGGCGCTTTTGCCCGCCTGGGTTTCGCTGAACGGAATGCCGAAGCGCTCGGCGAACGCCTGCAACTCGGCGGCCGCGCTGGAATAACGCACACCGCCGCCACAGATCAGCAGGGGTTTGCGTTTGGTTTTGAGCAGCGTCACCGCGTCGTCAAGCATCGCTTCGGTGGGCGGACGGCGGTCGATGCGGTGCACGCGTTTTCGCAGGAAGGAATCGGGGTAATCGTAGGCTTCGGCCTGCACGTCCTGGGGCAGCGCCAGGGTGACAGCGCCGGTTTCGGCAGGGTCGGTGAGCACGCGCATGGCGTTGAGGGCCGCGCTCATCAGTTGCTCGGGGCGGTTGATGCGGTCCCAGTATTTGCTCACAGCCTTGAAGGCGTCGTTGGTGCTGATGCTGAGGTCGTGGAACTGCTCGATCTGTTGCAGCACCGGATCAGGCTGGCGGCTGGCGTAGACATCACCGGGCAGCAACAGCAGCGGAATGCGGTTGGCCGATGCGGTGGCCGCGGCGGTGATCATGTTGGCGGCACCGGGGCCGACCGATGAGCTGCAGGCGTAGATCTTGCGCCGCAGGTGTTGCTTGGCAAACCCCATGGCAGCGTGGCACATGCCTTGTTCGTTGCGGCCTTGATGGACGATGAGCCCGCCGCTGTCCTGCTCCAGCGCCTGGCCCAGGCCCAGCACGTTGCCGTGACCGAAAATGGTGAACACCCCGGCGACGAACTTGCTCTGCACGCCGTCGACTTCGACGTACTGGTTATCGAGAAACTTCACCAGGGCCTGGGCCATGGTCAATCGAGTCGTGGTCATGCTTGCACCTTGTTGTTATTAGAGGTGATTGCTTCATCTGCTCACCGCGATCCCCTGTAGGAGTGAGCTTGCTCGCGATTGCTATGTGTCATCTGCACAGGTCTTGGCTGATACCACGCAATCGCGAGCAAGGTGGACCGCCACTTCGGTCACTCCTACAAAGGTGATGCATCGCAGGCAGGATTGATATGGCCTCTTACTTCGCCGTCGGCATGCTGAATTCAGCGCCCTTGGCGATGCTGTCCGGCCAGCGCTGCATCACGCTTTTGTAGCGGCTGTAAAAGCGCAGGCCTTCTTCGCCGTAGGCATGGTGATCGCCGAACAGCGAGCGCTTCCAGCCGCCGAAGGAATGCCAGGCCATCGGCACCGGGATCGGCACGTTGATGCCCACCATGCCGACCTTGATGTTGCGCGCAAAGGCCCGGGCGATGCCGCCGTCGCTGGTGAAGCACGACACGCCGTTGCCGAATTCGTGGGCGTTGATCAACTCCACCGCCGAAGCGAAATCTGGCACGTGGACGATGCCCAGCACCGGCCCGAATATCTCTTCCTTATAAATAGTCATCTCCGGGGTCACGTCATCGAACAGCGTGGCGCCGACGAAGAAACCCTGTTCCGCTCCCGGCACGCTGAAGTTGCGCCCGTCGACAATCAGCTTCGCGCCTTCCTGCACGCCCTGGGCGATGTAGCCCTCGACCTTGGCCTTGTGCACCGCGGTGACCAGCGGGCCCATGTCCGAATCGGCGTTCATGCCGTTGCCGACCTTGAGCGCATCGATGCGCGGCAGCAGCTTGTCGATGAGTTTCTGCCCCACGTCACCCACCACCACGGCGATGGAAATCGCCATGCAGCGCTCGCCGGCCGAACCGTAGGCCGCGCCGATCAATGCGTCGGCGGCCTGATCCAGGTCGGCATCGGGCATGACGATCATGTGGTTTTTCGCACCGCCGAGGGCCTGCACGCGTTTGCCGTGTGCAGTGCCCTGCTGATGAATGTATTCGGCGATGGGCGTGGAGCCGACAAACGAAATAGCCTCAATGCCTTTGTGCTGCAACAGCGCGTCCACGGCGACTTTGTCACCCTGCACCACGTTGAACACGCCATCGGGCAGGCCCGCCTGTTTCAACAGCTGCGCCATCAGCAGGCTCGCCGACGGGTCGCGCTCGGACGGTTTGAGGATGAAGCAGTTGCCGGTGACCAGCGCCATGGGAATCATCCACAGCGGCACCATCACCGGGAAGTTGAACGGCGTCACGCCAGCGCAAACCCCCAGTGGCTGACGCAGGTTCCAGTTGTCGATGCCGCCACCGATGTTGTCGCTGTAGTCGCTCTTCAACAGGCTCGGCGCGCCACAGGCGAACTCGACGATCTCGATGCCTCGAACCACTTCACCCTTGGCATCGGAAAACACCTTGCCGTGCTCGCGGCAGATGATGGCCGCCAGCTCGTCATGGTGCTGGTCGAGCAATTCCTTGAACTTGAACATCACCCGCGCACGGCGCAGGGACGACTGATCCGCCCACGCAGGAAACGCCGCCTGGGCAGCGGCAACGGCTTCGTCGACGGTCTTCAGTTCCGCCAGCGCGACCCGAGCCTGCACGGCGCCGGTGGCCGGATTGAACACGTCGCTGAAACGCTCGGCGCTGTCGTGAATCTGGCCGTTGATGTAGTGGCCGATGATCGGGGCGTTGCTCATGACGGGCTCCTTCAAAAAAATTCGGGTTACAGATCCAGCAGCCAACTGTGCTGCGGATCATTGTGAAATTGCCAGGCGCGTTTGGGGCCGGCCATCACGTTCAAATAATAGGACTCGTAACCATACGGCACGGTGACCGGGTGATACCCCTTGGGCACGGTGACCAGATCATTGTTCTCAACGGCCATGGCCTGATCGATGCTGCGATCGTCGGTGTAAACGCGCTGGAACACATAGCCCTGGGGCGGGTTGACCTGATGGTAATAGGTTTCTTCGAGAAAGCTCTGGTGCGGTAAATCATCTGTGTCGTGCTTGTGCGGCGGATAGCTCGACGAGTGGCCGGAGGGCGTGCGCACCTCCACCACAAGCAATGAATGTGCAGGTTCGGAATCGGGAAGGATGTCGCAGACGTAACGGGTGTTGGCCGCCCGGCCGCGCACGCTGCGCTTCATCGTGTCGGGCGTAATCAGCCGCGCGGGCAGGTCTTTGGACGCATCACCCGGCGCGACGCACACGGCAATCTGCACTGCGCTCAACGCCGTGACTTCGGCCTGACTCCCCGGCGGCAGGTACACAGCGAAAGGCGATTTGTCCTCGAACACGGACTGCCGATCGCCGAGGTTTTCCCAGTTGAAACCGCCCTGCCCCGGCGCCTCGCCGCTGACGCTGATGCGACCGCTGAGCAGCACCAGGCAGATTTCCTTGTCGCCCGCACTCACCGGCAGACGTTCGCCGACGCTGAGTCGGTGGGCGGAAAACCCGACGTAGGTCAACACGCCGTCGGCCAGCGCTACGACGTCGCGCCCTTCTGCTTTGCTCTTGACCAAGAGATTCATGTTCACAGGCTCCTGTGTTCAGGCGGTTGTTGAGGCGTGCTGTGTTGTTGAGCGGAGTGATTCACCTGCGCGGCGGCCAGCAACGTGCGCAGGGTCTCGTAGCCCTTCTTCGCATAGACATAGCTCGGCGCGACGGCCGGGTCCTGTTCCGCTTCGACCACCAGCCAGCCTTGGTAACCGGCCTGCATCAACACGTTCAGCAGCGCGGCGAAATCGATGTCGCCATCGCCGGGCACGGTAAAGGTGCCGTTGACGATGCAGTCCGGAAAGCTCCACAAGTTGTTGCGCGCCAGTTGCACCACCGGCTTGCGCACGTCCTTGAAATGCACGTGGCAGACGCGATTGATGTGTTTGCTCAGCACCTCCAACGGTTCGCCGCCACCCATGTAACAGTGACCGGAATCGAACAGCAGGCCGACTTCGTCGCCGGTCAGGATCATCAGCGTGTCGATGTCCTCAGGGGACTCCACGTACGCGCCCATGTGATGGTGATAGGCCAGGCGAACGCCCCGGGACAGCGTGAACCGGGCCAGCTCGGTGAGTTTGTCGGCGTAGGCCTGCCAGGCACTGGCGCTGTGGAAGCGCGGCCGCTCGACCAGTCGGATGCGCTGGCCCTGAATCGAATCGGCCACTTCACCGTAGACCAGCACCGTGGCGCCGTTGTGCTTGAGCAGTTCGACGTGGCTGGCGATGGCGTCGATTTCCTCGGCCGCCGAACGGCTGGCGAGTCGACCGGAATACCATCCCGACACCAACGCCAGGTCATACGGGCGCAACACATCGGCCACGCCTTGGGCGTCCTTGGGGAATTTGCCGTTGAGCTCGAAGCCTGCGTAGCCGATCTCCTTGCCCTCACTAAGGGCCGTGCTCAGAGGCGTTTCCCCGCCGAGGGCCGGGAGGTCGTCGTTGCTCCAGGAAATCGGGTTGATGCCAATTCGGATTGCAGAAGCGGGCATGGCTGCACCTTTATTGTTGTTATCTCGTTCAACTGAAAACACAGGCCTGGCGTGCTGACGTCAGGCCCGGGCGTCGCGCCAGGATTCGATCAGGAAGCCGAAGTTGCTCTGCACCCGAGTGATCAGGTCCGCGTCATCGATTTCGCCCTCCAGCCAGGCTCGGCTGGGCTCGTGAAAGATCGTGCGGCCTACGGCAAAACCCCGGCAGGTGGTACTTTTCGCCGCCTGACGAAAGCCTTCCGCCAGGGTTTCGGCGGGCGCGTTCAGCCCCAGCAACACCACGCCCCGGCAGTACGGATCGCGCTCGTGGATCAGCGCGTCGAGTTGCTCCCAGACCTCGGCAGTCTGCGATTCGATTTTCCACCAGGCCGGGTAAATGCCGAGGTTGTAGAGGCGCTTGAGGGAACGGTAGATGACGTCCGGATGGGTCGAAGGATGATCCTTGGGCGGGATAACCTCCAGCAGCAGTTCGTGCCCACTGGCCAGAGACGCCTGATACAGCCCCAACAACTGCGCTTCCTGCTCCAGGCGCAGCATCGGCTCGTCGTCCGGGTGGTATTGCACCAGGCACTTGATGATTTGTTCCTGAGGCCAGGCCAGTAACGTGCTGCCCACCGAACGCCCGTGTTCGAACGCCAGCGGGCGTGAACCCTGCACTTCCACCGGACGGGCCACCCACCAGCCGCGCCCGCTGGCGGCATTCAGTGAATCCTGAGCAAAGCGCTGATCTGCAAGCACGCCGACATCGGCGACGATGCCGCGCTTGTGCAAGTCGGCCTCGACCCGCGCGACCGCCTGAACGAACAACTGCTTGAGCGGGCCGATGCAGGCCGGATCGCGCCCGGCTTTTTGCGCCAGTTCCACCAGTTGCCCGCGATGATCGAAGGCAAAAATGAACAGTTGCTGCCACTCGCGACGGGGCACGCTGACGCGATGCAGGCGTTGCAGCACCGGGTCTTGATCGGGTCGGGTAATGGGCACCGGGCTGTTGAACAGGTATTCCAACTCAGTCAGCGTCGGCATGGCCGGCGCGCAGGCGTGGCGCGATACCACCAGACCACCGCAGGCATTGGCCAACTGGCAGCAGCGCTCGTCGCTCTCGTCGTTGAGCCAGCCCTTGAGAAAACCGGACATGAACGCATCGCCCGCGCCCAGCACATTCAGCACTTCCACGCGCACGCCGGGGTAGATCGCGCCGTCTTCAAGTTTCGCCGGAATTGCCCCGTGAATCACCGTGCAGCCTTGGGGGCCGAGCTTCACCACCAAAGTCGCGGCACTGAGCTCGCGGACCCGGCGCAGGGCGTTGAGCAAATCGGTCGAGCCGCCAGCGATGAGAAATTCTTCTTCGGTACCGACGATCAGGTCGAAGCGCGGCAGGATGCGCTGCACGTGCTGGCTGACGGTGTCGTTGGCGACGAAGCGCGTCTCGCCGTCAGCCTTGCCGGCCAGGCCCCAGAGCACCGGGCGGTAATCGATGTCGAGGACACGTTTGACGTTGTGCTTTTCGGCGTAGTCCAGCGCCTGACTGCTGGCGCGGAACACTTGATCGGTGGAGAAATGCGTGCCGGTGATCAACAGCGCCTTGCTGGAGGCGATCTGCGCTTCTTGAATGTCTTCCGGTTGCAGCGCCATGTCGGCGCAGTTTTCGCGGTAGAACACCAGCGGAAAGGTTTCGCGGTCCTTGATGCCCAGCAGGACCATCGCGGTCAGGCGCTCGGCGTCGACCTTGATGCCGCTGACGTCGCAGCCCTCCCGCGCCAGGGATTCCACCAGAAAACGGCCCATGTGGTCGTCGCCCACGCGGGTCAGCAGGGCTGATTTCACGCCCAACCGTGCGCTGCCGAAGGCGATATTGGCGGAGGAGCCGCCGAGGTATTTGGCGAAACTGCTGACGTCCTCCAGGCGCGCGCCGATCTGCTGCGCATAGAGATCGACGCCCAGGCGCCCGAGACAAATCACGTCCAGCTGACGCCCGGTGGCAAAACGAGTCTGGCCCATGCCGGCCCCTCTTCTTTTATTGTTATGGGTTTGATTGCTGATGCCCTCGCCCGCAAACGCAATGCTTGCACGCGAGTTCGTGGATGCAGACTAGAACGGCGCCGGGCCTTGATCAATGAATTTTTCTAAATTATTTTCAGGTGGAATATTTATTCCACTTTGCATTGCGGGTCGCAGCCTGCAAAACTGGCCGCCTGTCTTCTGCACAATTTGCCACGCCACAACCCGCCAAAGGATTCGCACGTATGCCCAGCCTCGATCAGCCAGGCTCTCCCGACACCGGAACCGACGGTTTGACGCCCGTCACCGCCGCGCCCGAGACCGCCGATGCACTGCTCAAGCTGATCACGGCCGAATACGAGAGCCTGCCGCGTCAGCTCAAGCGCATCGCCAGTTACATGAGCCAGCAGAGCGACCGGATCATGGTCGACCGCATCAGCGACATCGCCCGGGAATGCGAGGTGCATCCTTCGGCCATTGTGCGGTTCTCCCAGCGCTTCGGCTTCAGCGGGTTCAGCGAGATGCAGGCGCTGTTTCGCGAGGCCTACACCCACAAAACCACGCCCGTGCAGAACTACCAGCAGCGCATTCGCAGCATGATCGCCAACAAATCCCAGAAGGCCTGCGCCGGCGACCTTGCCCGCGAATGCGTCAACGCCACGCTGTCGGGGCTGGAGCGGCTGGCGCTGGAACTGGACGACGAAGCGTTCGAGAAAGCCGTGGACCTGGTGGTTAACGCCGACAATATCTACGTGGTCGGGGTACGACGCTCCTTCGCCGTGGCCGATTATCTGGTCTACAACCTGCAGCACACCAACAAGCGCATCCACCTGATTTCCGGCCTCGGCGGCAGTTACCGCGAGCAGATGCGCAGCGTGCGCGCCAATGACCTGGTGATCGCCATCAGCTTCACGCCCTATGGCAAGGAAACCCAGCATTGCCTGCGCATCGCCCAGCATCATCAGGCCAAGACGTTGATCATTACTGACAGCAACCTTTCGCCGCTGGCCAAACGCGCCAATGCGGTGCTGCTGGTCAACGAAGGCAGCTCGTTCGCGTTTCGTTCGCTCAGCGCCACGTTGTGTTTGTGCCAGGCGCTGTTCATTGCCGTCGCCTATCGCCTTGAGCTGAAGGTGGACGAGATCTCCGAGCAGGCCGGTTTCGATGACTGACAACTGACAACTTGTACAAACCCGACGAGCTGTACAATCTTTGTATAGCTTTTTAACATCACGTACGTGATTATCCGCTGCATTGCACATGGAACATGCATCTGAGCTGACTCTCGCTCGCAAGGTCATGGATCAGGACCACACCTCATCCACTTGCCTGAGCCGCCATCATGTTTTTCGACTCGTCCAAAAATAAAATCATCCAGGACCTGCAACTGACCGTCGCCCATCAGGCCAGTCTGCTGGAGGCGATCAATCGCTCGATGGCCAGCATCGAATTCGATCTGAACGGTGTGGTGCTCAAGGCTAACGACAACTTCTTCAAAACCATGCGCTACCGGCCCGAGCAGGTCATCGGCAAGGAACACCGCCTGTTCTGCACGCCGGAGTATGCGCGCAGTCCGGAGTACGCGCAGTTGTGGTCGCGCCTGCGTAACGGCGAGTTCGTGTCGTCAACCTTCCAGCGCATTGCGGGCGATGGCAGCACGGTGTGGCTGGAGGCCAGTTACAACCCGGTCAGGGATTCGGACGGCAAGGTCACCCGTGTGGTGAAGTACGCAATGGACGTGACCGCCAGGCTTCAGGCCGAAAGCGAAACCCGCAATAAGCTGCAGGCCATCGACCGCGCCATGGCGGTGATCGAGTTCGATCTGGACGGCACGATCATCGCCGCCAACGACAACCTGTTGCGCTTGCTGGGCTACAGCCGGCAGGAGTTGTTGGGCAAGAACCACAAGATGCTCTGCCCGCCGGAGTTGGCCAACAGCGCCGAGTATCAGGACTTCTGGCGTCGGCTGAACAAGGGCGAATTTTTCAGCGATCAGTTCAAGCGCGTCGGCAAGCAGGGTCAGACGCTCTGGTTGGAGGCGTCTTATAACCCGGTGTATGACGCCAACGGCAAGCTGTGGAAGGTGGCCAAATTCGCCTCGGACGTGACCGCGCGGATTCAGAAGCACGAGGCGGATTCCCACAGCGCTGCCCAGGCTTATCACATTTCGGTGCAGACGCAGAAATACGCCGAGCAGGGTACGCAGGTGATCCAGCAGGCGGCCAGCGAGATGCGTCAGATTTCGCGGAATATCGATGATTCGTCGCGGATCATTGGTCAGTTGGGTGAGCGCTCGGAGCAGATTACGGCGATCGTGAATACGATTCGCAGTATTGCGGATCAGACGAATTTGCTGGCGTTGAATGCGGCGATCGAAGCGGCTCGGGCCGGTGATCAGGGCCGTGGCTTTGCGGTGGTGGCCGATGAGGTTCGGCAGTTGGCGGGGCGCACGAGCCGGTCGACGCAGGAAATTTCGGAGATGATTCAGGTAATCCAGGCCGAGACGCGTCAGGCGATTGTGAGTATGGACAATACGCGGAGCACGGCGGTGAAGGGTGTGGATCTGGCGGATCAGGCGGGTGATGCGATTGTGCAGATCAGTTCGGGGACGAATGATGCGGTGGATGCCGTGAGGATGTTCGCCGTTAGGAATTGATCTTTAAGATCAAGATCAAGAGCGTCTGCCTGGGGGCAGACTGTTTCGCCTTCGGCGACTTACTTTTGAAAAGCACCAAAAGTAAGCAAAAGTGCCTGCTCCTGGTTTGGCCCTTCCTTCGTCAGGGTCCCTTCACTCCGGTCTCGCTCCGTGGGCCCGCCGCCATCCGCCATCCATGGCGGGGGGCGGCTCTCGCCGCATCCATGCGGCTCGGCCCACTCCGCGAGACCTGCGTTCAGCCTGCACCCGAGTCGCGTTTGGCGGTGTCTGGACTTCTTGCGTATGAAGATCAAGAGCAGATCAAACGCTTTCCGGCTGAAGCCCCACTGACGGCACGCGATTCTTTCGCGCTGATCGTGCCCACGCTCTGCGTGGGTATGCATCCCGGGACGCTCCGCGTCCATGGAAGGCTGGAGCCGATGCCGATGACTGCATGCAATGCTTTCTGTTGGACCGGCTTCAGCCGGGAAGAGGCCAGTTCAGGCGCTGGCGATTGCGCAATGTTTGAAGGGGACTTGTTTGAAGGGGACTTGTTTGAAGGGGACTGATTTATTTACAACGCTTCACCGTAAATTAATCTGTCCCCGACCTGCAATCTGTCCCCGTGCTCCCTCCCCACGCGTCACCCGTCCTTACCTACAACTGCCCTTCATTCCGGCTACGCATGGCCTTCGCGCGCTTTTCCAACACCACATAAACCACCAGCGCAATCATCAGCGGGATGAGGAAGTAGATGACCCGATAGCCAATCAGCGCGGCAAGCAGTTGGCCTTTGCTGAATTGGTGTTGCATCAATGTGATGAACACCGTCTCAAGCACGCCTAGCCCAGCAGGGATGTGGGCGATGACGCCGGCTATGCTGCTGATGAGCAGGATCCCGAGCACGGCCGGGTAGAAGGCTTTTTCCGGCAGCAGCACGTAGATCAGCAGCGCCATCAGCCCCCAGTTCAGCGCGCCCAGCAGGGCTTGGCGCATCGCCTGGTTGAGCGAGGGCAGCACAAACTGTTGCTTGCGAACGGTCCAGGTGCGTTTTCTGGAGAAGCGGCAGGCCAGAAAGTACGCCAGGCAGACCGCCAGCAGGACAAAGCCGATCAGTTGCAGCGTGGTGTCGCCGATCTTCCAGCCTTCGGGCAAGTCGACGAAGTCACCCGCGAACACAAACCCGGCCAGCAGCATGTAGCCCAGCCAGTTGGTGATCAGGCTCAGGCTGAGGATGCGGGTGATGGTCGGCACGTCCAGGCCTAGCCGCGAATACAGGCGGTAGCGAAGCGCGATGCCGCCGACCCAGGAACTCAGGTTGAGGTTGAACGCGTAGCAAACGAAGGTCACCGGAATGATCTGTTTCACCGCCAACTTGTGTTCGGTATAGCGCCGGGCCAGGACGTCGAAGCAGCAGTAGGTCAGGTAGCTGCCTGCGGCGATGACAAAACCCAGCGCCAGGGTACTGAGCTTGTAGGACTCCAGCGCGTGCATCACCTCGTTCCAGTCGAGGTTTTTCATCAGCGTGAAAAGAAGCACCGGCACGGCGATGAAGAAGAACAGCGTGAAGGCGCGCTTGGCCAATTTCAGCCAGGGACGATGCTTCCCCGCGTCGTCCGACTTCTGCTCGTGGGTAGAGGCTTGAGAGACACTGGTCATAGGGATTTCTCCTGTTCGGCCGGCAGCTCGTTTTTGATCGCAGCGGCTTCCGGCAGGGTTTCCGGGGCGCGCACGGGTTTCAGGCGCGGGCCGTGGACCGGGAACAGGCCGGCGATTGCCGGGAAGTGCCGCAGGAAGTGGAAGCTGAGGAAAATCATCGGCGCGCGCCACCACTGCCCTTTCGCCAGGCCCTTGAGGTTGACCTGTTTGCTGTGAGTCATGGCGAGGTCGCGCAGGTGTTCGTGCAAGCGCTGGTTCAAGGCGTGGTCGCGGATGAACAGGTTGGCTTCCAGATTTAGCGCCAGGCTCAGCGGGTCGAGGTTGCTGGAGCCGACGGTTGACCACTCGTGGTCGATCAACGCGACTTTGCCGTGCAACGCCCGTTGTTTGTATTCATGGATGATCACGCCTTCGCGCAGCAGCCAGGTGTAGGTCAGGCGCGAGCACACGCGCACGAACGGCATGTCCGGCTTGCCCTGGAGGATCAGCGTGACTTTAACCCCGCGACGGGCCGCGTTGCGCAGTTCACGCAGGAACCGGTAGCTGGGAAAGAAGTACGCGTTGGCGATGGTGATGCGCTGAGTCGCGTTGCGCATCGCCAGCAGGTATTGCTCTTCGATGTCGGTGGTGTGGTGACGGTTATCGCGCTCAGCAAGCAACATCCGTGCGCTGCCGGCCTGGCGCGTCACCGGCTTGAGTGGCGTGAAGGTCTTGCGCACGGCGGGGCCGAGCATGCCCAGGGTCGAGCGATAGATATCCGCGACGATCGGCCCGCGCACCAGCACGGCGTAGTCCTGTTTTGCAGTGATGCCGGTGTCGGCCATGTGGTCAACGCTGTAGTTGATGCCGCCCATGAACGACGTCTCGCCATCGATCACCACCACTTTGCGGTGCAGGCGCCGGAACAGGTTGGTGCGCATGCCCATTAGTTTAGGGCGCGGGTCGAACAGCTGAATCTGCACGCCGGCTTCGATCATTTTGCTGACAAAAGCTGTGCTCAGGTCGCTGGTGCCGTAGTCGTCCACCGTGATGACCACGCGGACGCCACGGCTGGCCGCTTCGATCACGGCCTGCTGCAAACCCTCGCCGACGCGGTCTTCGAAGATGATGAAGGTTTCGATCAACACTTCTTCCCGCGCCGCCCGAATGGCGTCGAACACCCGGGCGAAAAAGTCTTCGCCATTGATCAACAACTCCACCGAGTTGCCATCCCGCCAAAGGCCACACATGGCGCCCATCGCTTTCATACCCCTCATAGCGTTACCTCCACCGCCAACGGCGCATGATCGGAAAGGTGCGACCAGGGACGATTCGACATCACCCTGGGCGACCGGATGTGCGCGTTGCGCACGTAAATGCGGTCCAGGCGCAACAACGGAAAGCGCGCCGGGAAGCTTTTCGCCGGCGCACCAAATGATTCAACAAAGACCTCGCGCAGCCCGGCAGGATTCAACACGCTATCGGCCTTCTGCCGCCAATCGTTAAAGTCCCCCGCCACGATCACCGGCGCGTCGACAGGCAAGCGGCCCACCAGATCCGCGATCAACTTCAGTTGCTGCTGTCGGTGCCCTTCTTTCAGACCCAGGTGCACACACACCGCGTGCAGCTCGCCGAAATGCGGCACATCCAGCACGCAATGCAGCAGGCCCCGTTCTTCGGTGCCATGGATGGAAATGTCGAGGTTTTCGTGACGAATGATGGGGTACTTGGACAGCAGCGCATTACCGTGGTGACCGTGGGGATACACGGCATTGCGGCCGTAGGCGAAATCCTTCCACATGCTGTCGGCGAGAAATTCGTACTGCGACGTGGTCGGCCAGTTCTTCACGTTCTGCGCGTGGTCCTGATGTTCGCCGTGGACTTCTTGCAAAAACACGATATCGGCCGACACCGTGCGCACCGCGTCGCGCAGCTCGGGCAGGATAAAGCGCTTGTTGAGGAAACCGAAGCCCATGTGCATGTTCATGGTCAACACGTTGAGCGTGACTGACGCCGACGCACTGTGTCGTCGGCCATTGAGGTCTTCGGGAATCAGGGCACTGGTCACAACGTGGCTCCATGCAAATCGCCTGGCGCAACTTCCAGGTTTTCAGTGAGATTGAAACGCTCAAGCAACCGGCGCGCGTCGTAGGGGGCGCGGACCTTGATGTCGTTATCGAAATAGCAATAAACGTCGCGGGACTTCCGCGCTCGGGGGGCTTTGTCAACGATCAGTTGAGCATCCTCAGGCTGCGCGCCCCGCTGCCAGGCATCGATGCGGTTGCCCCAATGCTTGATCGCCTCTTCGGAATAACCGCTGGCGTACAGTTCTTTGTCGCCATGCAGGCGCACGTAGACGAAATCAGTGGCGAGGTCTTCAACGTGGGGCCACTTGCCGGCGGTGTCAGCGACCACCAGCGCTACCTTGTATTTGCGCAGCAGCGCGACAAACTCAGGTACCAGAAAGCTTTCATGGCGGATTTCAACGGCGTGGCGCAGTTTCAGCCGCGCCGGAATGTCCAGATAACCCGGCTGCTGCAAACGCTCGGCGCATTGGCTGGCGCAGGCCTCCGCGGCTTTACCGTTGTGGGGCAACAGCTTCAGAAAATGCTCGAAACGCTCGGCGTCGAATTTGAAGTTGGGCGCGAACTGCCAGAGGATTGGCCCCAGCTTTTCTTTGAGCTGAAAAACGCCGGAGGCGAAAAAGTTGGCGACGGGCTCGTCGATTTCCTTGAGGCGGCGGACATGGGTGATGTAGCGCGGGCCCTTGACGCTGAAGACGAAGCCTTTCGGCGTGTCGTCGTACCAGCGCGCATAAAGGTCAGGCGACTGCAGCGAGTAGAACGAGCCATTGATTTCGATGCTGTTCACGGCTCTTGAGGCGAATTTCAACTCGTTTTTCTGCGTCAGGCCGACGGGATAGAAATCCCCGCGCCATGGCGTGTAACGCCAGCCTGAAATGCCGATACGAATGTCGCCCATGCCTGTGCTCTCTGATGTCCTGCCGCGGCACCTGCCCCGACACTTCTGAACTAGAGATAAGAAGCTTGAGAACGTGGCAGGTTCCCTGGCTTTTTGCCGCCGTTACGGCGCAGATTCCCGCAGGCTCAAACACCGCTTGCGCTCAGGAGTCGGCCATGGCCCTTTTGACCTTTTCCCGCGCCCCGCAGACATTCATACGGCACCAGCGGCGGCGACCGTTTTTCGACGTATCGAGAAACAGCCAGTCGCAATTCGGCGCGGCACAGGCCTTGAGCCGGGCCCTGTCGCCGGAGGTGAGCAGCGTCGCCGCCTGCACCGCGAGACGGCCGATGAACCCGGCCGTCATCGAACCCAGGTCGTCACCGACACGCCAGCGCCAGATCACACCCGCTGGCGTCAACACCAGCAGGCGCTGGTCGGCGGTGTCGGCGAGCGCCTGATTCAACGCATCAAGGCTGCCCGGGTCGGCATCGTGGTCCTGCGCCATGGGCTGCAACAACCGATACAGCGCTTCGCGGAAATCGATCAACTGTTGAAACGCCGTCACCGTGCGCCAGGAAGAACGCCGCACCAGCGCGACGAAGTGCTGATGCTCCTGATCATCGATCAGCCCGGCATGGCGGAACCAGTGGACGATGTCCTCCAGATTGCTCAGCGTGTCGACAACCTCCCGCGCCCCCGTGCCCGGCCGACCGCCATCACAGGTATTGAGGTAATCCAGCACCGCTGCGCCACCGACGAGATGGATGGCGTTGATCTTCAGTTGTCCGATAGACATGGCATGCCCTCAGTTTGAGGCGATGAGGGAATGATGACAGAGAAGTGAGGGGCTGCTGAAGTGTTGCAGGGTTGTGAGATGGGTCTCACCCCACATCTACTGGGCTCGCCACGCCTATCAACTCGTCCTCCCAAGCTGAGCAAGACTCGCCGCCAGGTCGCTCTCGCGGAACGGCTTGGTCAGGCGTGGCAAATCCGGATCAAGCCCTTCATGCTCGGCATATCCTGAGACGAGCAAAATCGGGGTCCCTGGCCGGGCGTTTCGGACGCGTCTGGCCAGGTCGGTACCACTGATGCCCGGCATGAGGTGGTCGGTCACGATCAGATCGACGCGCTGCCCGGTGCTCAGCAGTTGCAAGGCTTCCTCGCCGGAAGAGGCTTCGATCACGCGATAGCCTAGACCGGCCAGCATGTATGAGGTGCTGGCGCGCACCAGTTCTTCATCGTCGACCAGCAGCGCAGTCCCGCGCAGCGAACGGCGCTCCGGGGCCTCGTCGATGCGCAAAGCCGCCGCCGGCACGGTCATGCTCCGCGGCAGCCACAGCTCCACGTTCGTGCCGAGCCCCGGCGAGCTCTGGATCGTCAGCGCGCCGTTCAGCTGAGATGCCAGGCCATGCACCATCGACAGCCCCAGCCCCGTGCCTTTACCGACGCCCTTGGTGGAGAAGAACGGTTCCACCGCCCGGGCAAGCGTGGACGCATCCATGCCAATGCCGGTGTCCGCAACGGACAGACAGAGGTAATCGCCGGTCGGCAGCCTGGACCGGTGTCCGGTGCACACCCATTCGGCGCTCGCCGAGATCCTCATCGTGCCGCCTTCGAGCATGGCGTCACGTGCGTTCACGGAGAGGTTCAGAAGCGCCATCTCCAGCTGGTTAGGGTCCGCGATCGCGGCAGGCAGATCAGCCGGCGCATCGACGACGACGCGGATTTGCGGTCCGGTGGTGCTGGCGACGAGATCGCCCATGCCGTTCACCAGTTTCGCCACGTCGACCGACACCGGCTGCAACGGCTGACGGCGCGCGAAGGCAAGCAACCGCTGCACCAGCGTCTTTGCGCGATCAGCCGATTGCACGGCGCCGGAAATCAGCCGCTGTTCACGTTCGCCGCCCACGCCTCGACGCTGGAGCATGTCGAGCGTACCGACGATCGGGGTGAGCAGATTATTGAAGTCATGGGCCACGCCGCCGGTCAGCTGTCCCATGGCTTCCATCTTCTGACTCTGGCGCAGCGCCTCCTGGACCTCTTCCCGCTCGGCGATGGCCTTGGCAATCCGTCCTTCCAGCGTGGCGTTGAGTTCGCGCAGGCCCTCCTCGGCGTCTTTGCGGGCGGTCACTTCAACCACCGTGCCAGTGACGCGCAGGCAGCGGCCGGCCGCGTCGAACACGCCCCGCCCCTTGGCGGCCACCCAGCGAATCACACCGTCGTCCCTGCCGACGGTGCGGTAGTCGACGTCATAAAGGGCGCGGCGTTCAGGATCGCTGGCCGAGGTGAATGCCTCGATCGTTGCGTCTCGATCCTCGGGATGCAAGCCGTCATAAAAGTCTTGAATCGTGACCGGCACATCAGCCTGGATGCCGAACATGGCTTTGGTTCTGGGCGGCCAGATCAGCGCGTCGTGCACGATGTCCACGTCCCAGAAACCGATATCGGCGTGTTCGACGGCAAGGCGCAGACGCTCTTCGCTCTCGCGCATGCGCATCTCGGCGCCCACCCGCTCGACATGCGCCCAGCAGCGCTCGACGACTTCCCTGACCAGCAGGACCTCAGAGGGCAACCAGTCGCGAGGCTGATCCTGATGAACCGCCATCATGGCTGTCAGCCGGCCATTCTTGACCAGCGGGCAGCAGATGATCGCGTCGATGCCAATCCCGCGAAAGGTCTCCAGGCCTTCGCCGGGACCGAGTTCTGCAACGGCGTCGCGCACAATCAGGGTTCGGCCTTCGCGCATGTCAGCCGCCGTCCGCGGGCCGAAAAGATCGAGGCTGTAGGTGCCGACCGAGCTCTGAATGCCAGCCGCGTTGTAGTCGCTGCGAATCCAGAAGCGGTCATGATCGATGTCGACATCCGCGTAGGCGCAGCGCGACACGTTGAGCCTGCGGCCGAGCAACTCGGTCGCGGCGAGCATCGCGTCTTCGGCCCGGCGGATACTGAAAAGCCGGCTGTCCAGCTCATCAAAAAAACTCAGCCGCGCCGCGCTGTCTTGCAGCGCCGCTTGCGCCTGATGCTCGGCCGTGCAGTCGCGGAAGATTTTCACGAAACCGCCCTGGTCCATGGCCAGCGGCATCATCAGTCCCGATCCCCAGAAGCGCGCACCGTTTTTATGAACGTGCCAACGCTCATTGACGGCCCGCCCCTGCGCCCTCGCGCGTTCGAGCTCGCCCTGAAACACTCGTTCGATCTGCTCCGAATCGGTGTAGAAGAGATCGCCGTCGCGGCCCATGACTTCCTCGGCGCGGTAACCGACGATGCGCTGGGCGCCGATGTTCCAACCGGTAATCGTGCCCCGCGCATCGAACGTGATGATCGCGAAGTCCTCTGCGCCCTCCACTATCTGGCGGTAGCGCGCCTCGCTGCTGCGGATGGCGGATTCGGCGCGCGCACGGTGCACGACCAGTCCCACCGTTTTGACCACGAAATCACCGATCTCGATATCCGCCGGTACCGGCTCGCGCAGCTCGGCGTGGTACATGACAAAAGTGCCGAGCGTGGCGCCCTGGGCCGACCGGATCGGGATGGACCCGCAGACGTGCAAGCCGTGTCCGACGGCCAGCGCCCGTAACTCGGCCCACTGCGGGTCGTTTGTGATGTCGGAAACCGCCGCCCGCGGATTCGGGGTCGCCACGGTACTGCCAGAACCTGCACCTGCGCCGACATTGATGCGTTCGACCGCGTTGATAAACGGAAGGGGCAGGCCCGGTCCGGCGCAATGCTGCAGCTGACTGCCCTCCTCGTTCAGCAGCAGGATGCTGCCCAGCAAACGAGACGGCGACAGCGCCTCCACCTCGCGGACGATTGCGTCCAGCGCGACATTCAGCGGAGTTTCTTCAACGGCCAGCTCAAGGATACGGTTCTGCGCGGCCCCGAGTGCCGCCGCGCGATTGCGGGCCTGGGTCAGGCGCGCATTCTCGATGGCGATCGTTGCCAGCCGCGCCAGACTTTCCAGACGTTTGACCGTGTCGTCATCGTGACGGCGGACCTGCGACCAATAGGCGCCCAGCGCCGCGACCGGCACAGGCCGACCGATAGGCGCCATGATGAGGCTACGCACGAACGTCGGCGAATAGATGTCCTGCGGGATGCGTGGATCGAGCCGTATGTCGCTGATCGCAATCGTCTCGCCTCGACGCATGACCCACCCGGAAACGCAGTGATCGGCCGCGAAGGTCTGGCCCTGCCAGAGCGCAGAGACCGCATCTTCGGCTATGTAAGAACATCGCCCTTCGTCCTGAATCACAACGGCAATGCCCTCCGCGCCGAGCGTGGCACGCGCCACGTCTCGCAGCACGGCGACGACCTCGTCCACGGACTCCGCCATTACCAGCCGCTCACTGGCATTCAGTACATGAGACAGGCGCTCATCGCCGCTAGGGTCGACTGGAACAGTAGTCAAACGGATCTCCCGACATCTCCACGGCATCAATATCCCGCAGACTGGTTCGAACTGGACAGGGCTAAAGTGGCAGTGTATCGGCTATCCCTTGGCTCTCTACACGGCTCGATTCAGGTTTTATCAGAAAGCCGACCAACGCGCGCACACTGGCCACTCTCCAGAATGATTCATGAAACAACTACGGCCATTGTCAGAAGACAGACCAACCAATCCGCGAACTCAGCAACTCCAACGCCGCCATTCCGGCGAGGGAATTCCCTGCAGCGTTCAACTCCGGCGACCACACGCATACGGTGAACTGCCCCGGCACGATCGCCACGATTCCGCCCCCTACCCCGCTCTTGCCCGGCAACCCCACGCGATAGGCAAAATTGCCGGCTTCGTCATAGAGCCCGCTGGTGGCCATGATCGAGTTCACTTGCTGGGTCTGGCGCGGCGTGAGGATCTGCTCACCGCTGTGTTTGCAGAAACCGTTGTTCGCCAGAAAGCAGAACGCCCGGGCCAGATCGAGGCAGCTCATCCTCAGCGCGCAGCAACTGAAATAACTGCGCAGCACGGTCTCGACCTCGTTATGGAAGTTGCCGAAGGACTGCATCAGGTAGGCCATCGCCGCGTTACGTGCGCGGAATTGATATTCGGAATCCGCCACACGGGCATCGATCAATACCTGGGGATTGCCCGACAGCCGCCGCACGAAATCGCGCATGGACAAGGTCGGTGCCGCGAACCGCGACTGGTTGATGTCGCAGATCACCAAAGCCCCGGCATTGATAAAGGGATTACGCGGGCGTCCGCGCTCGAACTCCAGCTGCACCAGCGAGTTGAACGGCTGGCCCGACGGCTCATGACCCAGGCGCTCCCAAATGGCTTCACCGGAATGGCCGATCGCCTGAACCAGGCTGAACACCTTGGAAATGCTCTGCACCGAAAACGGCTCAAGCGCGTCGCCCGCACAGTAATAGGTGCCATCGTTGCCGTAGACGGCAATGCCCAACTGCTGCGCTGGCACGTCGGCCAGTGCGGGAATGTAGTCAGCCACCTTGCCCTGGCCGATCAAGGGACGCACTTCGTCGAGAATCTCGTTCAACAGCGTTTGCATGGAGGGTCCTGGCGTTGATCCCCTGACGGCAGCAGGGGTTAGGGTTCATGACGAATGCTGAGAGGGCGGGATCACACATTTGGGCAGGATTTTGGTTTTTTTGTGGTGAGTGGGTTGGCGCTCTCAGGTCGGCGGAGACTGGTTGGCCGCCAGCGCTTATGGGGCTGATTTTCTGGAAATAGGCCCTGCCATCACATCGAGGTGTCGGCTCCGAATGCTTGCCGCAGCACGGTGATGGCTTGTTCAATTGATGGGCCTTCTATGGGCGGTGGGTCGGGACGCTCACAGACTTCTCGCCATACGAAGAGGGTCAGTTCTGCGCCGTCGGTTTGGTTTGAACAGTCAGGGAGCGAGCCGAAGGTTTGCAGCGATCTGTAGCGTTCGTCCGCCCAGAACAGCGCTTCGACCCATGGGTAGATCGGGATGAAATGGAAATGAATGGCGAGCGAAGATATTCGGTCGCGTTCGTCAGCTCATCCATCACCATAGAGGCGAATGCTTGCCTGATGGTGAGGAGGCAAATTTCACCGCAGGTAAACACTAGCGATCAATCTTGCGCGTGACGGCATCCTCTGCCGAGGACTGAAGAAAACCTCGTGCCAATTGTTGGTACAACTCCGGACCCATTCTCGAGCTGACGCCTTTGGCGATCAACGCAACCGCCATAAGGCTGATCACCATGCCGTGGCTATCGATCATTTCCATCACGATGATCGCGGACGTGATCGGCGACTGGGTCACAGCGGCCAGAAAACCCACCATGCAAAGGGCAATGATCGGCTGCGCAGCCAGACCGAAAAGGTCAGCGGCGTTGGCGCCGACTGCCGCCCCTACTGCCAGGGACGGTGCAAAGATGCCGCCGGGAATACCAGAAAAATACGTGACCACGGTGGCGAGAAATCGCGTGACAGGCGCGTGCCAGGGCAAGCCGATGTCGGAGGCGATGACCTGAGAGGTAATGCCGTAACCGCTACCGAAGGACATCCCTCCGCTGAGCCAGCCCAGGATCGCAACAATCAGCCCGCAGGCGCCGGCAAACCATACCGGGTGCTGGCGGCGCCATTCCCAGACGACAAAACCGCTATGACGCTGGGGCCACAGCAGCATCCGGCTGAACAATCCGCCGAGCAATCCACAGCCGATACCGATCGCCAGGACAGGCCCGAGGATATCGACACTGATGTCCGGAACATCGAAGTGACCGAAATAGTTGTAGTTGCCCTGCAAGGCGATGGCGACCATCCCCGACAGAATGATGGTGCTGAGCAGGACACCGCTGGTTCGGGTTTCGAGCTTGCGGCCCAACTCCTCCACCGCAAAGGCGATTCCGGCCAGCGGCGTGTTGAACGCTGCAGCGATACCGGCCGCGCCCCCTGCCAGAATCAGGTCTTCGGCGCGCACGATGCGAGCGTTGGGCAGAAAACGGTGAAAGAAATGCATGATCGAGGCCGCCACCTGCACCGACGGGCCTTCACGGCCTGCGGAAAACCCGCCGGTCAACGCCAGCGTGCCCAGACTCATCTTGGCGAACGCAATGCGCAGTGACAGCAGTTTGTCGACACGCTTGCCCTGATGCACCAGCCGGGTGGCTGCGATGACTTGAGGAATGCCGCTGCCCTGGGCGCCGACGAAGAACCGGGTGGTGAGCCACACGACAAGCATGCCGACCAGTGGGGTATAAACGAACGGCAGCCAGGGCCGCTCCGTGGTGTGCAACGAAAACTGTGCCAGTGCGAGGTCGGCCATGCGGGCGAACAGTACGACAAGCAGCCCGGCGAGCGTCGCCGCTGCCCAGAGCGTGACGCGGGTGCGCCATCGCATGGAGGCAAAACGACGGCGGATCAGCAGTAGAGGTTTGATCACCGGTGGGTTTCCCATTGAAAGATCAGCGCAATGCGATCGTCAGACTACCCAAATAAGCCATGACCTCCAAGGTGCTGTGATCCCGGGCCCGCCCCCCTCACCTCAAAGCCAGCCCGAGTGGCGATGATGCGGCTGAGGGCTGTTCGAACGGGCTATTCACTGCACTGGCTTCAAACCGCTGCCTTCTATGGCGTCATGGCCCTTCTGCGATCCCATGTAGTCCAGCAAGGCCTTGGCTTCGGTGGGATGGGCACTGTTTTTAACAACGGCACCTGAGTACAGAACCATCTGCTGCACGTTGTCCGGTATCAAGCCCACGATGTCGATGCCTTGAATCGGCGTGAGCCCACTCAACTGCTGAAACCCCAATTCTGCTTCGCCTCGGGCCACGACATCCCCCACCGGTTCAACCGACACGACCTTGCCCTTGAGCATGAATCGCGGGTAGAGCTTCATGTGCGGGAACAACCAATGGGAGAGATAAAGGCCGCTTGCGCTGTCGGAATAGGCGACCGATTCTGCGTTCAGGAGCGTCTCGCGAAAGGCTTTCATACTGCCAATATCCGGCTGTGCTGCGCCTTTGCGCACCGCCATGGCAATGAATGATTTCCCCAGGTCCACCCGCGTAAGTGGGTCGACCTGATTGCGGGCGGTCAGCGTGTCCAGGGAAGAACCCAGTGTCAGCACCACGTCGGCTTCTTCCTTGCGATCGAGACGGTTATCAATTGCCTGCGGCGCGGGGCCGCTTGCCTGAGCCACCGTTACCTGCAGCTTCACCCCACTGGCTTTTTCGTATTCGGGGGCGATGGCGAGTATCGCCCCCTTGAAGCCACTGGAGCTGAGGACCTTGAGCGTTACTGGCAGCGTTTTGGGTGCATCGGCGGCGTGGATGACGCCCGTACTCAACAACGCACAGGACAACACGAAAGGTTTGAATAGAAGGCGCACGGCGAGCAGTTCCTCGTCTGGAAAAAGACCCTACGCTAAAGGAGCCTTTGCCCCGGCCCGGGTTAACCCGTGTTAAGAAAGATTTACTTTCACGGTGGGATGTACCGGCCCAAGGTGCACCTGCCGTTAGAATGAGCGCCCTTCTCAGCCTGGAGATCCGAATGATTCGTGCACTGGTCATCGAGGATGACGAAGTCACTGCGCAGGCCATCATCGCCGAACTTGAGGCCCATGGATTCAGTGCGCAGTGGGCCGATAACGGCCGCGCTGGCCTGGCAATGGCGATCGCCGGAGGCCATGAGGTCATCACGCTAGACCGCATGCTGCCTGATTTCGACGGGCTGACCATTGTCAGCACTTTGCGCCAGTTGGCGATACAGACCCCCGTCCTGATGATCAGCGCGCTGTCGGATGTCGACGAACGTGTGCGCGGTCTGCGCTCGGGGGGTGACGACTACCTCACTAAACCATTCTCCATGGTGGAAATGATCGCGCGCCTGGAAGTTTTGCTGCGCGGTCCCTCCCCGGACAACCACGGGCACTGTCTTGAGTTCGGCCGTCTTCACGTCAACTTGATCGAGCACTCCGTCACGCTGTACGAAGAAGCCGTCGTGCTCCTGCCTACCGAGTTCAAGCTGCTCACCTACCTGATGCGAAATGCGGGACAACTGGTCACGCGAACCATGTTGTTCCAGGAAGTGTGGGGCTATCACTTCGACCCTGGCACCAACATCATCGATGTGCACATCGGCCGCCTGCGCAAAAAAATAGAACGCAGTGGCGCGCCGACTATCCAGACAATTCGTGGATCAGGTTATGTTCTCGTCGAAAAAAACTGATCGCTGGCGCTCCAGCAACAGCCGCCTGATCGGTTTGTATGCACTGTTCTTCGTGGCATGGGGCGGCGCCTTCACCGGCGTGCTGTATTGGGAAATTTCCGCCTACCTGGGCACGGTGGCAGAACGAACGTTGATGCAGCGTGCCCATTACTACCAGAAGGTCCCTGATGCCGCCCTGGTGGACGAACTGGCTGGCAGCGAGGTGTATTCCACCCCGGGAATCGACGCTTACGGTCTGTTCGAGGCCAGTGGTAACCATCTCGCCGGCGACCTGCTGAAGCTTCGCTCCAATTTGCCTGACGATGGCCGCGTGCACTATCTGGAGCGCGGGTTGAGCATCGCCTTGCCCAACGAAGAAACCCGTAGCAGTTACGCGCTCAGGCTTAATCGGCCGGATGGACGCATCCTGATTCTCGCCCGCGATGGCGGATCCATCTCGGCAGTCGGCGGCATCATCGGGCAGGCGCTGTTCTGGGGACTGTCACTGACGCTGATCCCCGGTCTGATCGGCTGGCGATTGCTGCGCAGGCGACCCATTCGCCGGGTCGAACGGCTGCAGCGCAGTACCGAAAGCATCGTTTCAGGCAACCTGCGCGAGCGTCTTCCACTTTCCCCTCGCCGGGATGAACTCGACATGCTGGCCAGCGCCGTGAACACCATGCTCGAACACATCGAGCAATTGATGCTTGAAGTCAAAAGCGTTTGCGATGGCATAGCGCACGACTTGCGCACGCCCCTGACGCGGCTTCGTGCTCGCTTGTATCAACTGCAAAAGCTGCCGCTGCAAGACGCCCACGCCCAGACATTGAATCTGGCGCTGGAAGAGAGCGAGTCGATCATGTCGAGGTTTCAGGGGCTGCTGCGCATCTCCGAGCTGGAAGATACTCGGCGGCGCTCGGCGTTTCAGGCATTTCAGCCGGAGGCGCTGCTGCAACAGGCCCATGAATTTTATGAGCCGCTGGCGCAAGAAAAAAACCAACGGCTGATGTTGTGCCTTGGCGGGGAATATCCGGCCCTGCAAGGTGACGTTTCCCTGCTGTTCGAGGCCTTGGTGAACCTCATGGACAACGCGATCAAGTTCACTCAGGCCGGGGGCGAAATACACTTGAGTTGCTGGCGCACGGAACACAGCCTGACCATCGAGGTGCTCGACAACGGGCCCGGGATCCCGGTCCACGAAAGAAAGGATGTCACCCGACGCCTTTATCGCGGCGATGCAACAAGGCAGCAACCCGGCAACGGCCTGGGCCTCTCGCTGGTCGCAGCCATCGCGCGCCTGCACGGATTTGGTTTGAGCATTAAGGCCGGCAGTGAGGGCCGTGGTACGCGTGTCGTTCTCGACTGCCCGCTGAGTGGCGTCACAACGGGCTTCTTAAACAATTATTAACCCCGCTTAATTTGAGGGTCGCAGGCAGTCCACCTAGGTTGACGAACCTTTCGAAGACCAAGGCTCCACGCTTGTGAAACACCTGACACTGCGCCTCGCTTTGACGCTCATTTGTGCGCAGGGGGTGTCGTCCTTTGCCGCCCCCGTACCCTCAGGGCCGATGACCCCCTCGCCTCCCCGGCTTAACGCCAAGTCCTGGGTGCTCATGGACGCCGTCAGCGGCAATATCATCACCAGCCATGACGCCGAGGAGCACCTGCCCCCCGCCAGCCTGACCAAGCTGATGACGGTTTATGCGGCCACCAACGAGATCCAGGCAGGCCGATTGAATCCCGATGATCTGGTGACCATCAGCGAAAATGCCTGGCACACCGAGGGTTCGCGCATGTTTCTGGATCCGCGCAGCCAGGTCTCCGTCCATGACCTGTTGCGCGGCATCGTGATCGACTCCGGAAATGACGCCAGCGTGGCGCTCTCGGAGCACATCGCAGGCAGCGAAGACAGCTTCGCGGGGCTGATGAATGTCACGGCCAAACGCCTGGGGCTCGATGACACGCATTTCATGAACCCTACCGGCCTTCCGGCGCCTGAGCATTACTCATCGGCGGGTGACATGGCCAAGCTTGCCCGCGCGATCATCACCGACGAATCCGCGTACTACTCACTCTACAAGCAGAAGCACTTCACCTGGAACGGCATCCGCCAACCCAACCGCAACCTGCTGCTCTGGCGCGACAGCTCGGTTGACGGTCTGAAAACCGGTCATACCGAAGCCGCCGGTTACTGCATGGTGACCTCAGCCGTGCGCGACGGTCGCCGACTGATCACGGCAGTGTTTGGGTCCACGTCAAAAACCAATCGGGCCAACGACGCCGAGAAACTGCTGACGTACGGATTCCGCTTCTTCGACACCCAGACCTATGCCAAAGCCGCTGAGGTCATGGCCAACCCAATGCTCTGGAAAGGCGAAGCGCGCACGATGCCGGTGGGGGTGCTCGACGAAATCACGCTCACCTTGGCCAAGAGCAGGAACCGCAAGGTGGAAACCCGCCTGACCATCGACCAGCCTCTGGTTGCGCCCATTGCCCTGGGAACTGTCGTCGGCAGCGTGACGATGTACGACGGAGAGCAAAAACTCGTGACGCGACCGTTGATTGCGTTGAAAGAGGAAGTAGCAGGCAGTTGGTGGAAACGCGCCTGGGACAGCATTCGGTTGTTCTTTTTCAATACGTTCAATACAGATGCATCGGCTCAATGAGTACCCACAAAAAGAGCCAATCGATGAACACGGCACTTTAGTGCACACGGTTGCTTCGCCGGGCCGCTGCTGCTCGGCATCCACCTACCTGAACGTCATGCCCTCCCCCGAAGTCATAAACAGAACTTCAGCCACGCCCATCAAGGTGCCTTATGCGTTTGATACCCGAACTGAACAGCGAAGCTCACGTGCTGATAGCCGGAGCCAGCCGAGGTATCGGCCTGGCACTGTGCGCGGCGTTGCTGGCTCGCGATGATGTGGCTCAGGTGTGGGCAGTAGCGCGGGCAGCCAGCACTTCCCCTGAGCTGGCAGCGCTTGCAGCGCAATATGGAGACCGTCTGAAACCCGTCGACTGCGACGCGCGCAATGAGCAATCCCTGGAAGCGCTCGTGAGCGATGACCTTGCAGGATGCGAGCATCTGCACCTCGTTATCAGTGCGCTGGGCATTCTTCATCAGGACGGCGCCAAAGCCGAAAAGGGGCTGGCACAACTGACCCTTGCGAGCCTGCAAGCGAGCTTTGCGACCAACACCTTTGCGCCGATCCTGCTGCTTAAACACCTGCTTCCGTTATTGCGCAAACACCCTGCTACCTTCGCGGCGCTCTCGGCGAGGGTTGGCTCTATCGGCGATAACCGATTGGGTGGCTGGTACAGCTACAGAGCCAGCAAAGCGGCGCTCAACCAGTTGCTGCACACGGCCAGTATCGAATTGAAGCGGCTGAACCCTGCTTCGACTGTCCTCTCCATTCACCCAGGCACGACTGATACCGAGCTGTCTCGGCCCTTCCAGGGGAACGTGCCTGACGGCCAGCTGTTTGAACCGGCGTTCTCGGCGGATCGCATTCTTGAGGTGGTCGGCGCACACGGGCCGGCCGACAGCGGGACCTTTTGGGACTGGAACGACAAACCTATCGTCTGGTGACGTGTCCCACTCGCGAAAACATGACTTCAATAATTACTTCGCCAACGCCTTCACCAACGCTGGCGTCACGTAATGCGGACCATCGAACAGGTACAGCGGGTAGCCGTCATAGGCGGCCAGCTGCGGTTTGAGTTCGGCGGCCGTTGCGGAGCGGAAGCCGCCGCCGTAGTTGGGGCGGAAGGCTTCGACGATGATGCGCACGCGGTCCTTGCCCAAGCGTTCACGCAGGGTGTCGGCGTAGGTGCGGGCGACCGGTGCGGTGCGGGCGTAGACGCCAACACCGTCCTGAAAGAACACGCCGATGTCGTCTGGCAGCCATTGCTTGAGCCAGTCGGCTGTGGCGGCCGGGCCGATGTTGGCGCCGTCATAGACGCTGATCCACAACGGACGCGGAAGCTTGGCCAGCAGCGCGGGCAGCTCCCTGGCGCGGGTCCAGCTGGGGTCGACTTCCGCCGGGAAGTAATAGCCGGTCACGTGCAGCGGCGTTGGCAGTTTGGCAATGCGCTCCGAGACGGCGGCCAGTTGCTCGATGTTGTCCCGGGAGCGGTTTTCGCTGAAGTATCCCGCCAGGCCGAGGATCACATCCTGAGCCCAAGGCTCCTTGGCAATACGTGCCCAATCGGGCAGGACCGGCACGCTGGGCAGCCCGGTCCCGGGCACGAAAGCCTGATCGTCGACCACGGTCCATTGCACCAGCAATTCCTTGGCGCCGAGCTGATCCCAATGCCCTTTGATGCCCACGGTTTTGTTATCGGGCTGCCAGACAATGCCAACGATGCCGGGGTCCAGCCGTTTTTGCGTAGTGACGTACATGGCGGTGCCGGAGACCAGTGTCGCTGCGAGCAGCAGGACACCTAGGGTGGTACGCCCGAGCCCCCCTGGGAGAATCTTCAAGGAAGCGCCTTCGTGATGCGCTGGTGCCACTGTTTCAGCGAAGTCACACCCTTGGCGTTCCATTGGGCGGCGGCATCAGGGCCGAGGTGAAACTGGCCCTCGTTGAACTGCCATACGATCACTTGCGGCTTGTGCTGCGCAAAGTCCGGTGATTCCAGGTATTGCAGCAGCGTCGCCCACGGGCCGACGTCGCCGGGGTTCCAGGTCAGCGTGACCGGGCGGTCCAGGGCATTGGACAGTTTCTGGGTATACCCAAGGTAAGGCTGCACGAAGCTGTTGCCGATGACCTGAACAGGTGCCGGGGCGTCGTCGATCAGCAGGTCTTTCTCGACCTGATGGCGCACGGTGTAAATGTCCCGGCCGATGGCTTTACGCTTGATGGACGGCAAGAAGTTGCTGGCCAGATCGCCGAAGGCACGCTTGTCGAACCATTCCCCCAGCACGGCACCGCCGCCGGCTTCACCCTGCAGGCGATAGCGTCCGGTGATCAGTTTCGCAGTGGCGTCGGCCGTGTTTTCGGCGCTCCAGGCGGTCCAGTGATAATCGGCGCGGTAAAACGCCGTCTGCTTGCCTTGCTCGGTGGCTTGCAGTATCGGCTTGATGTTCAGCGTCGTCAGGCCGGCCTTGGCCAGTTCGCCTTGCAAACGGTCGTAGCGCTGCGCCACGGCCGGGCTCAAGGGTTGGTCGGCGGGCAGGCGCTGGGCGTAGAACGGCGCTTTCATCGGCACCACCAGCACCACCAGCGCGATGTTCTCGCGCTCAAGTTGCTGTTGGACGTCCTTGATCAGGGCGATGCTGCGCACAGTGCCTGGGTTATCGACTTTGTTCAGGCTTTCCCACGCGGGAAATAACCAGCCGCCCTGCCCGGTGATCACAGCCGACTCAGCGTGGGCGCCGCCGGACAGGCTCAGCAGCAGCCCGGCGATCAGGCCGGACACCGGCGGGCGGCGGAGGATGTGACGAGGTTTTACTAAAAGGGTCATGGGGCAGTCTGGTCTACGAGGCCAATCAGGCGGGGGGTCTGGCGTGAGCCGACCAGGAACAGGCTGTAACGGTCACCGGCCTTGAAGGGCTCAAGCTTGAGCGGCAGGCTGGCGCTTTGATCGCAGCTGGCAATCAGGGTCGCCTGCACCGGATTGATGGTGCGCTGGGCCTGGCCGTCGAGCGGCAGTTGGCTAAACACGCTGGAACCGTTGGCCAGCTTGATCTCGGCTTTTTGACAGCCGGCGCTGAGGTTGTAGACGTTGAGTTCGGCGCGCAAGTCCTTGCCCCGCGGCTGCGGGTCGATTACCACCCGGGGGGCGGCCGCCGGATCGCTGCCCAGAATCACCGTGACGAAGGCGTTTTTCGGGACGTCCAGGCCCTTGATCTCACGCTCGTTGATCGTAAGACGCAGCGGTTGCCGCGAGTCCACCACCTGGTAAGGAGTGGCCACCACCGACTGCGCAGACAGGGCAACACCCGGCTTGTGGTCCAGGCTCACTTGTAAGGCGCCGTCGGCAGGATTGACGACCCGCACCCAGGCCGAGCCTTCAGGCAGTTTCGGCGCGTAGAGTTGAGCGATTTCCGACGCGGCCTGGGCCACTGTCGACGCCATGCCCAGGCTCAGCCCGAGCCCCATCAGCCAATACATACGAGGGTGCATATCCGTCCTCAATAGGAGTAAGTCAGGCGAGCGAAAACACCTTTGGCGCGGTCATCGCCAGACACTTTCACTCGGTATTGCAACGAAAAATCCACATAGGAGCGCGGCGCGTTGTAGGCGTCTTCGCGGAACCAGTAGCGCACGTTGTTGCCCACGCCGATGCCGGCGGCATGGCCGGATGAGTATTCGGTGCTGCCATCGGCCCGGGTTTCGCTGTCCATCTTCGAGTCGTAGTCGAAGGCGGCCACCACGTGGGGGAACGTCACCCAGCGCGAACCGGCGCCGCCAATGGCGTAGCTGCGACCACCCTGCCATTCGCTGTTGATGTAATTGCGCGAGTCGTTGACGTAATGACCGGTCTCGGCGAACAACTGCGACGTCCACCAGCTGGGGACATCAACCCGCAAATCGGTACCGATGCTGGAGCCATAACCCAGGCGCAACAGCCAGTCGCCGTCGACGTCAGAAGATCCCAGAGGAAAGGTGCGTTCCACGGCCGCCATGACGTTCAACGAGGTGAACGGCTTGACCCGCACACCCAACGCGCCTTGCAGCGCATCCAGGCCGGTGTCCGAATCGCTGTTTTTGCTCCACAGCGTGTCGGTGACCCGGCCATACAGTTCGACGAAACGCGCGTTGCGGTAACCCAGCGGACGCCACGACAGTTCGGTGCTGTTCTGCAGGCTGTCGTTGCTGCTACTGCCGCTCCCGCTATTGCCATTATTGCTGCCAGTACTGGGCGACGAGCTCAGGCCACTGGTGGAACTGTTGCCGCGATAACTGGTGGTGCTGGTCAGGCCCCAGGTGCGCGACACATCGGCCACGGCGCGGCGGGTGTCAAACAGCTGCTGGTCGGTCATGTCCAGTTCGCCGCTATTTTTGGCGTCGATAACCCGCTTGAAATAGCCGACAGCGTGTTCGTCGTCACTGACCCGCATTGCGTTGTAGGCCGCGTCCTGAGTCGCTGTCGGCGCGAGAGGCGCGGCAGCGTCAGCCTTGCGGAATGACTCATGGGCGCTGTCGTCGTCGCCGGCCTGTACCGACAGGTAAGCCACTTGCAGATCGGTCATGCCATCCAGTTCGCCAGCGTCGCGGGCGACCTGAAGGCGTTCCCGCGCCGTGCGACGTTGGCCCAGGGCAGCATAGAGGCTGGCTTCTTCATACGTGGGCAGGCTGCCCAGGGCCAGGGCCTGGGTGAAGTCCTGGCGGGCACCGGCATCGTCTCCGGTCTGCTGGCGCAACCGACCGCGCTGGGCCAGCAAACGGGCGTCGTCACCATTGGCTTGCAGGCCATCGCTGGCCGCAGCTATGGCTTCGGGCAGGCGCTTCTGGTCGGTCAGGGCGCTGACCAAGAGGCTGCGATACGCCGGGTTCTGCGGCGCCCGGCGAATGGCTTCGCTGGCCAGGGCCGCCGCCGAAGCCGAGTCTTTGCGGGCCAGCGCAGCGTAAGCCTGCACGGCTGTATCCGTACCGCCATCGCGCTGGTTACCCGGCCAGATATCGCAGATCAGGCCGAATGCGCTTTCCTGGCAGTTGAGGGCCGGGGCCGGAAAACGCGTCGCGGTTTTCAGGCCATTGTCCTTCTGGCGCAACGCGACCTGAGCGGCGGCGCGACGGCGGGCGACTTCACCGCCCGTGTCGGCGGGCAGTTTTTGCAATTGATCCAGGGCCTGTTGCGGCTCGTTGTTGGCCAGCGCCAGGTCGGCGGCGAAAAAGCGAATCTCGCGCACTTCAGAATCCAGCAAGCCTTCGATGGCCAGGGCCCGGTCAAGGTCGGCCTGTGCCGCCTGGGTCTTGCCCTGACGGTCCAGGGCGTAGCTGCGCAGAATCCACGGCGCGGTTTCGCCATCGTCCTGGGCCAGCGCGCCGGTGGCGGCCAGTTCGGCGGCGCGGTAATCCTGGGTCGCGATCAGCGCGCTGATCAGCAACTGCTGGTGAGCGCCGATTTCCGGTGCCCAGGCCACGGCCTTGCGGGCCTGATCCACGGCCAGCGGCAGGTTGCCCTGTTCCAGCGCGCGATAACCGGCGATGGCCAGTGGCGCGGCCAGTTGGCGGCGAATGGCTTCGCGGCGCATCAGCAACGTGTCGTCATCCGGGAAAACCCGCAGGGCTTCGGTGGTGGCCTGATCGGCTTCCTCCAAATGCTGTTGGCGTTGCAGGGATTCGATCAGCAGCAGACGGTAATCCATGCGCTTGGGTGCCTGGGCGATGGCTTTGCGAGCGGACTGCGCGGCGACGCCGAAGTTGTCGCGATCGTAGGCCTTGAACGCCTGGGCCGCCGCGCTGAAACCGGGGGCCTGTCGCGAAACCGACTGCGGGTAGCGCCTGGGGTTGTCGCGTTGTTCCTTGTCTCGTTGCGCCTGCACGATCAGCCGGTTCAGACGGGTGACATCGGCCCGCTGACGCAAGGCTTCGCGGGCCTTGGCGATGGCCAAGTCGTAGTCCTTGCGGTCGTAGGCGCTGTAGGCTTCATTGGCCGCCTGGTAAGCGGGACCGGTCAACGGCAGCGGCAGAATTTCGCCATGTACCAGCGCAGGCAAAAGGGTCAGCCCCGTGGCCATGAGCGTCAGGAAGGGGCGGTTCATGCCGGAAGCTCCGTTGGGTAATGACTGTGCTGACGGGCCACGGCCTGTTCGATGGTGGCCCGAGGCAGTACGCCGCTGTCGACCAGATAGTCGCCGATGCGGCCGTGGTGCTGCGGGCGGTAATTGAGCATGGTGCGGTTGAACACGGCGCGGTCCAGCAGGCCCATTTCGATCAACAGGTCGCCCAGCATCGGCGCGCGGGCATTGGGTACCGGTTGGCCGTCGAGCGCGTTGACGTTGCGCAATTGCGCGACGATCTCGCTTTCACGGGCAATCAGTTGCACCGGCTCGCTGCCCAGCTCATCGCTGATCTGTTGCAAGCCTTCAGCGGGCAGCGGGCTGGCGACGGCGATCTGCGCACGGCCTTCCTCGTTGGTCCCCAGCGGCACAACACGCCAGCGCAAAGCGAACTCGTCGGCCAGCAGCGATGCGTCGGCTTTGTGGGCCACATCGAACACCCGCGGAAGGTCGTTCTGGAACGCGATGGCTTCAGCCAGGGTTTCGTCATCCAGCCAGCCGTGACTGAGCAAAATGCGGCCCAGTGGCATGTGGCGGGTTTGTTGTTCGTCCAGTGCCGTCTGCAGATTGCTGTCGTTGATGGCCTGCCAGGACAACAACACGCTGCCCAGCTTGCGCGGTGCGGCGGCGACCAGGTCAGTGGACGGGAAGTCGTGCATGGTCTTGTCCCAGACCAGCTTGCGATTGAGCACCTTGCCCACCAGGAACATGCGCCACGCACGGGAGGCGGCCATGAAGTTGACGAAGTTGCCCACCACCATACGCGGCAGCGAGAGCAAACCGTGCTGCCAGCCATACAGCACCGTCGTGAAGTAGCAGCGGTGCAGGATGCGCCAGCCCAGGGCCAGGCCGTTGGCAATCAACAGGTACTTGATCCAGCCGTTGGTTTCGAACGGCGTTGGAAAGCTCACGTTCCACAGCCCGCTCTGGCGCAGGATAATCAGCGCCACCAGTTGCACGAGAATCACGTAGGCCAGGATGCTGACAAACGCTGTCACCACGCCCTTGCGGTCGCGAAACAGCAGATAACGATTGGCCAGCGAGCCGCTCCAGCCCATCTGTTCCCAGCCTTGCAGACCGATGCCCAGGGTCCAGCGCGCTTTCTGGCGGAACGCCGTGCGGAAGGTGTCCGGGAAGAATTCGCGCACACACAGCGGCATCTTCAAGGTTGATTCGTAGGGTTTGCGGAACCACGATTTGCGCAGCACCCGGAACTCCACCGGGAAGCGTACGAAAATGGCGTTCATGCCGACCTTGGCCAGGCGTGCGCCAACGTCGTAGTCCTCGGTGAGGCTGTCGGTGTTGAACGGCTGGTTCTGGGTTTCTCCGGCCAGCACTCTCAAAGCCCGGTGCGAGAAGCAGGTACCGACGCCGGCCGAGGGCACGGTATCGGTCATGCTTTCGCGCACCACCAGGTCCTTGCCGTGCCATTCGGCAAACTCGTCCATGTACGTGCCGGCCACCCATTCATACCAGTTGCGCTCCAGGGAAACGACCGGCAGCTGGATCATGTCCTTGCGTGGCAACAGGTAGTTGAACAGGCGCAGTTCCAGCGGGTGCAACACGTCTTCGCTGTCGTGCAACACGACACCGGCGAAGGTCATGCCGTGGGTTTTTTCATGCAGGAAAATTGCCTGAATCACCCAGTTAAGGCAGTCAGCCTTGCAGGTCGGCCCGGCATGCGGGACTTCCACGCGGTGCAACTGCTTGTACCGCCGACGCATGCGCTCCACCTCATCGATGGTGCGCTGGTCGTTGATGTAAGTGCCGACGAAGACCACGTAGTTCTGGTAGTCGAGGGTCGACACCATGTTCTCGATCATCGGCGCGATGACGTCGTATTCCAGCCAGGCTGGAACCATGATCGCCAGTGGCTGTTCATCCCGGTCCAGCAGTTGCTGGGCGGTCAGTGGCCGGTATTTGCGGTCCACGGTGAACTTGCGGAACAGGCGGCGAGACCAGTACCACAGGTCAATGAACAGATCGTCCAGGCTGGAGATCAGGATCAGCACCGCGACCGCAATGGTCGCGACTTCCAGGAAGCTGTAGTAATGAGCCAGCCAGTAGGGCCAATAAAGCGACGTCATCGAAGGGTTCCGTTACTGGCGATTGCGACGGGCGCTACGGCCAGCCAACATCAGGATGAGCACCAACAGGATGCCGCCGGGAATCAGCCACAACAGCGAAGGCGTGCGCCAGGCGTCCAGGCCCTTGGGCTCTTCTTTGTCGATGAACTGGCTGCCGCTTGGATCCTTGCTATCGAAGGTATTCACCACACCGTTGTCGCCCAGAATCGAGACGTCGCCGCGGGTCAATAACACCGGCTTGGTGAACACAGGGGCATCGCTGCCAAGAACGCGATAGACCAGACCGTGCTGGCCGCCGGCATCCACCGCCTGCAATGACGCCAGGTGGTTGAGCGGCGATAGGTCCAGCAGCGGCTGATCCTGGTGGTTGATACGCAGGCGACCCTGGTCATCGACCCGGACCGATTCCTTGCTGTCTTTGAGGGGCAACTCGAAGGCCAGGAAGTCTTTGTCCGGCGTGACCGTGGCTTTAGGGTCGCTGCTGACTTTCAGTTCAGCGCGCAGCGGCGAAACGCCTGCACCGTCAGCCACCGAGATCACTTGCGGCAAGCTGCTGGCCGGGTGATCCAGGTAAGCCTGGGGCACAAGGATCTGCGCGTTCGCGGCGTAACGGGCGGCCATGCCGGAGAAACCGTCATCCAGTGAAATGTTGTCCAGCACGATGTGGCTGGTCGGCAATACGGAAACAGGGAACGCCTGCGGCGTTTCCAGGCAGCGATCGCTGACGGGCTGACGCTGGAACGAGACACGCAGGACGTTCTTCGAACCCAGGGCGTAGCTCGGGATACGCGCTTCGATGCGTTGTTTCTCGCCGTTGGCAATCAACTGTTGCGCACCGATCAGGTAATCGTTGAGGAACAGTGACGCCACCGGAGCGGTGTCCGAAGCGCCAGGGGCAGCGGACACATCCATCACGGCCTTCACCGGCAGGCGACCGTCGTACGCCACGCTGCCCAGCGGGAACGAAGCGCTCCAGTCAGACTTTGCGAGCACGTCGATGGTGCCCGGATTACCGCCCAGGTTGGTCAGGGCCACACGGCCATCGGCACTCAATGGCATCTGCGCTTCGCTGACAGTCAGCGTGCGACTGCGGGCCAGTTTGTTCCAGGCGCTGCTGAACAGGGCCATGGCCTTGCCGGTCGCTTCAGGGGCAATCATCAGCACCGGACGGGTGCCGAGCAATGCCAGACGCACGTTGTCCGTGCCCTTTGCGGACATACCGGCGTTCACGTGACGTTCGCGCCATTGCGTGAACGCGGTGGCTGCTGTGGCATCCAGACCTTGAATCTGGCTTTGCAAGGCGTCCAGGGATTCGTTGATCGCCTTGAGCAATTGCGGGTCATTGATCGCCAGGTCGGCCTGCACGTCAGGGGTCTGGCCGAGCATCAGCAATGCGCCGATTTCCGCCGGATTGGCCAAAGCATGCATGCCCTTGCCATTGAGGCTGGCGAAGGCCGGAATGCTCTGCAGCTCGGCCGGAATGCGCAGTGCGCTCAGGTCAACGCTGTCCTGCACGGCAGGGAAAGACAGGATGCGCGCATGTTTGCCGATCCGTTCCAGCGCAACGCCCAGGCGCCAGGCGGCGTCGTACGTGCCGACTGCCAGGCTGCCCGGCGCGACCATGATGCCCGGCTTGGCCGGCAATGCGGTCCACGCAGCGCCGACGTCCTGCAACAGATTCGCGTCGTAGCTGTAATTGAGTCGAGTGTCGGGTTCGATGCGCAACACGTTGCCAATCGCGCGTTCGTCTTCACACAGCACGCGCGAAACGATCGACGACCAGGCCACGCCCAGGCGTACCGAGCCGCTGTCGCGAGCGGCCTTGTCCACACCCAGCGTGGCGCCGGCGTTGCCTTGCGCTTCGCTGAGCCCTTCGGCCCGTACCGGATAGCCATCCAGGGACAGCAGCAAGGTGTTGCGACCGCCCTCCCCGTTCAGGTAGCTGGCATCGAAGGTCAGCGACGCATCGGACAACGGCACGCCCGCCGGAACCGGCAGGTACAGTTCGCGGCGCGAATCCGTGGAACCGAGCACGATGGGTGCGTCGATGCCCAGATCGCTCAGGCGAATCTCCCGGTGTTGCTGGGTATCGGCATTGAGTCGGTTGATCGCCTCGGTGAGCGGGCTGTCCGCCGCCAGGGCAAAGTTGGGCATGATCGCGAGCAGGCTCACGCCACAGACAAGGGCGCTTATCGCGCCCGTTTGGGTGGCAACGGAAGACTTCATTCGGGCAGATCTCAAGCTAATAGAGGGGGCGGACGGTTGTTATTGGTACGTGGACGCCGGGCGGTTGCTGTCCGGTGCCGGGGCGCGTTGCACATGCTCAAGGTATTTGGGCACGTGCAGCTGGCCGACCACGAAGTCATTGACCGGGCGGCCCATCAAGGCATCAACGATGCGCGAACTGGCCTTGCCATCGCCGTAGGGGTTGGCCGCCTGGGACGCGCGGCGCCACAGCAGGTCATCGTCAAACAGCGCAGTGACGCCGCTGATGATCGAGTCCGGTGAAGTGCCCACCAACCGCACGGTGCCCGCTGCAACGGCTTCAGGCCGTTCGGTCACATCGCGCATGACCAGCACCGGTTTGCCCAGGCTCGGCGCTTCTTCCTGCACGCCACCGGAGTCGGTAAGGATCACGTGGGCGCGCTGCATCAGGCGCACGAACGCCAGGTAATCCAGCGGCTCGATCAGGTGCACATTGGCCAGGCCACCTAAATGCTCGGTCACCGGGCCCAGGACGTTAGGGTTCAAGTGCACCGGGTAGACGATCTGGATATCGCTGCGCTGGGCCAGTTGGCGCAAGGCTTTGCAGATATCCAGAAAGCCGTCACCGAAGTTTTCCCGACGATGGCCGGTGACCAGCAGGACTTTGCGGTCGTTGCGCAGGAAGGAGAATTGCTGATCCAGCCGGGTACGCAGTTCAGCGTTTTGGTCGATGCGTTGAGCGGTCAACTGCAGGGCATCGATCACCGTGTTGCCGGTCACGTAAGAACGCCCTTGCAAGCGCTCGCCCAGCAGATTGCGGCGCGATTCATCGGTCGGGGCGAACAGCATGTCGGCACTCAAATCGATGCAGCGACGGTTCATTTCTTCCGGCCATGGGCTGTAGATGTTACCGGTGCGAAGACCGGCTTCGACATGGCCCACAGGGATCCGGCGATGGAAGGCACACATCGACGCAACCATGGCGGACGTGGTGTCGCCATGCACCAGCACACGGTCCGGCCGGGTGATTTCCAGCACCGGATCAATGGCGCCGTACAGCGCGGCGGTCAGCGAGTTGAGTGTCTGGTGCGGCGTCATCACATCCAGCGTGAAATCAGCTTTCAGATCGAACAGCTCCAGCACCTGCTTGAGCATGCTCTGGTGCTGGCCGGTGATGCAGATCTGAGAGTGAATGCCCGGCTCTGCAGCCAGCGCCTTCACCAACGGAGCCATCTTGATGGCCTCAGGACGTGTACCGAAAATCGACAGGATCTTAATCCCGGGTTGACTACGAGCGATGATGCCCTCCTCACGCGGATATCCCGCGCCTACTCGCTGCTCAAGGCGTGACCGCATCTTGAGCGAACAGAGAATCGAGTTTATTGGGCCGGGGACTTAATCAGAATGGAGACTTGATATCACTTCGTGTGAGGTGGCGCATTGCCTTGCTTCCCGGAGCAGGCCGGATTATTAACATTAATATCGATAACTGCAAAGGCAGATGTGCAAAATGAATGTTTAATTCGCACGTGTGAAACTTTTAAAGTTACGGACAGTCATTTAGAAGTTTTGATTTTTTTGGAAGTTGGACTTCCATAGCAACTTGAGGGGCGTTTGGCCCTTTGTTTCCGGGGGTGGGAAGATTAACACATGCCGCTCGTCTAGCCACTTGGATCTTTTCATATCGAACGTTGTCGCGTCAGAGGCCATATAGAAATACTTAATCTGACGCACTTACGATAGTCACCCTAATGGCGCCTGTATATTGTCGAAGCCGAGAACCGGAGTGTCGGACAATAGATGGCGAGTTGCAAGCCTGTTATGTATCGAAACAGAAATATATAAAGCCGCCACGGGGAGGCTTTCATGAAGTGCGCAGCATTTCGAGAGTTCGACCTCCTCAGCCTGAGGCCTTGGAGGTGAGAAAGCTCGCTTCGAACTGTCAGACTCAAGGCCGGTTTGTGCATCGAGCCGTACTTCGTCCAGATCCCTCGCTCCCTATACCCCGCCATCAGCCCGGCCGATAAGCCCACGTGGCAGGCCAGGGCAAATGTCTTCCTGTCCGGCCCGCAGGCAAGCCTTGCGCACCGGTATCCAGATACACACCCGTTCTCACAGCCCTACAAACGGAACCGAGCCACTTCTTGTTTGAGCCCTTTGGCCAACTGATTCAGATCATTGCTACTGCGCAGAAGATCTTGCACTGACAGATTATTTTGCTCGGCCATTTGTGCAGATCGCTCGACGTTACGTGCGACGTCCTGACTGGCCTCTGTTTGCTCGCGCAATGCCAGCGAGATCTGTTCGACTACCACGAGCACCTGGCCAGAACTTTCACTGATTTCGGTAATTGCCTTGCCCGCCGACTCCGCCATCTCCACGCCTTGGCTAACCTCCATGACACCGCTGCGCATGCTCTCCACGGTATCGCGGACACCGAGCTGGATCTTGTCGATCATGCTGGCAATTTCCTTGGTGGATTTACCGGTGTTCTGCGCCAGCAACCGCACCTCGTCGGCCACGACTGCGAACCCGCGGCCCTGCTCTCCCGCCCGAGCGGCCTCGATGGCAGCATTGAGTGCAAGCAGGTTGGTTTGATCTGCGATGCCCTGGATAACACTGATGATGGTAGATATCTGCTCGGAATGTTGACCCAACTCCGACACTTTGGTCGACGCATGCTGCACGGTCTTCGCGATACCGTTCATGCTGGTAAGGGTATTCTGAATAACGGTCGATCCATCCACTGATTTCTGACCGGAGCGACTGGCAAGGCCACCGGCCTCTCCCGCATTGATGGACACATGGTTGATACTGACCGTCAGTTCTTCAACCGTGGCTGCCATCGAAGATGCTGCGTTTGACTGTTCACTTACCGCGCCGGAAAGCTGCTGCGAAGCGACCGAGATGTTCTGTACGGACTCAATCAACTGGCTGGCAGCTTGATTGATCTGTTGAATCATTTCCCGCAAGCGGGTTTGCATACGAGCAAATGCCTTGGGCAGTTCATCGCTGGTGCTGGTATCAATCACAGTGTCCAACCTGCCCTCGGCGACGGCCGTCGCCGCGTCGATAGCCACTTGCAGGCGGGCACGGACAGTGCGGCCCAACGCGTAGGCCAGGATGATTGCCAGAACGGCGGCAATCAGGCCACCGGCCAACAGGATCGTAATCGCGCGACTCTTGGCGTCGTTCATCTCTTGGGTACGTCGAACCAGCAGGGTTTCTTCCGCCTGCGACATATCTGAAATGATCCCGCGCATCCCATCCATTTTGGCTTTGTCTGCGCCAGCATTGATGCGCTGATCGAGCGAATCATCGGAGCTGCCGCTTTGGGTCAGTTGACGCCGTTGCGCGATGATCGGATGAACGTCTTCGTCCAGCCAACGGGTTTGCAACTGTGCCAGTGAGGCCAGCCGTTTCTGTTGCTCGGCGTTATCAATCGTCAAAGCCTTGAGCGAAGCCAGCGTGCTGGAGAACTTGCTTTCACCGGCAATCTGCGGCTCGAGAAAGTTGTCCTTGCCAGTAATCACGAAGCCGCGCATGCCGGTCTCGATATTGATCAACTGTTCAAGGGCCATCTGGGACTGACTTAGTACCCGATAGGTGTGGACGTTGCTGCTGATTGCACTTTCGACCTGGCCAAAACCACGATAAGCGCTGAAGACAAGGACGCCGAGAAGGACCACGATAGCGGCGAAACTGAGGTAGAGCTTTTGGGAAATACTGAGTTTGCTATACATATGCACGCACTCCATTAGCGGAGCATCCTTGGCTCGGGCTTTTAGTTTTTTTCATGAACACGTCTTCCGATGTCATGTCGATATCACCCTTATCGACTGTTGGAGTTAGAGCTTGAATCCAGCTTTCATTACGCCGCTAACTTTCAGGATCACGCAGGAAATCCACGTGTAAGCGCAGCAGGGTTCGAGTGATCACCACGTGCAAGACATACTTCGCCAGGACGGCGCAAAGGGAGAGAACGGTCAGACACCGCCGTCGCTTGCGAGCCTGCAAGCGAGCACAACGGCCGCTCCTGCCGAGCATGTCCCCCGAAAAGGAAACATGCGGCAGGAATCCTTTAGCGCATGCCGGCTGCGTTGCGCACCTCTTCTGGCGCAGCTTTGGTTTCTGACAAGGCGCCGGTATAGGCGCCAGCCGCCATGGCTGCCGGGTTGCCGCCACCGCCGATCATGCCTTCGGCCGCGCCTTTGGCGATATGCGCCCCGCCTTCGACTCCGCCTTTGAGCATCCCGACAGGGCTGCCATCAGACTCGCCGACTCCCGTCATGAAGCCACTCACACCGGGGACCATCCACATCGCTTTGCCCACTTCGCCAGCAGCGGAAGCCAGGCCGTTCTTGTCTGCGCCTTTTTCGGCCACAGGGGCATCCCTGGTCTGAGTGCGAGCAGAATCGCCGGCGGAATGCGAACTCGCCCCGCCACCGAACGGCTGCAACAGCGCCCCAATCAACTTATCAAGCAACTGTAGCAAGGGAGAAGACGGCTTCGACGCTTCACCGCTGTTGCTTTGCCCCTGACTGTGCTCGGCCAGAGGCTGGTTTTGCAGAGCGGCCGGCGCGCCACTCCCGGCAGGGCTGCCGTAGTTGACCGCGCCCGCGGGGGACTGCGCGGCGTATTGGGGATTCTGAGTGCTTTGGTCAGCCCGATAGATGGCCGAGCCGCCGCTGGCCAGAGCCCCGCCACCCTGGGCCACATTGCTGAAATTGCCGGTGGCTCGGCTGCCGCCGTTACCGGAATCGTTGGGGCCATTCGTCGGTTTGCCCGCGTCGGGCGTTGGTTTGCCGCCCGGTTTGGAAGCATGGGGGGTGATATCAGGTGTCTTGGGCGACGAGGCGCCGAGTCCGGGTAATTTCACGTTTTTTCTCCAAACTGAAAGGTCGGTTGGCAGTGCCCCAGGCCCACTCTTGACCGCTTGCACAGGTGCAGGCGTGCTGGATGTTGTAACGGGGCGATCGCGGTGAGGTTCGCGTGGTGAGTGGGTAGCCCTTGTGTGGCGCTGACGGCCAGATCGGTTCCCCTGAAAAGAACCGGGGCGCAACGCTGCTCACCGTCCCGGCAGATGACAGGGTGGCAGGCGCGGGATTTGAAGCGCGCAGTACCTTAAAGCTCCCCCGTCAAAAACTGCGCCCGGCCGTGGCCAAAGCTCCAGTCTGCATCCGTGTTGGTGACGATCGAGACCATGAGGTCATTGGCCTCGATACCACAGTCTTCCTGCAGCGCCTGGGCGAGTAGCTGATAAAACCTGACCTTGGATTCCTCAGTTCTGGGGCGGCTGGTCACGCTGATCACCACGACCTTGTCCGTGCGAGGAATACCGAGCCCCGTATCTTCAACAATCATTCGGCCTGGCCGATGTTCGTTGACGATCTGATAGCGATCACCTTGAGGCACCTGGAATGCTTCAACCACGGCGCGGTGTGCAGCATCCAGCAGGATTTTCACTTGTTCATCGGAACGGCCTTCAATGAGGTCAATGTTGATCAATGGCATGGTTGAAATCTCGTCATGGAAAGCGCCGGGCGGCGCCAGAAGAGATCACACGATAAAGCGCCAGACTGTTCACGAACAGATAAGATAATTGAATTCATTGTTTACATATGAGAACAATCGCCCCATGAAAAAGTCGGAGATCGAAGGCTTGTGGACGCACATCCACTGGCTGTCTGTGCTGGAGGAGCAAGGGACCTACACAGCGGCGGCGACACGATTGGGCGTCAGCAAATCTGCAGTCAGCCAACGAATCAGTGAGCTAGAAGAGGCCACGGGTCTGCGTCTGGTTTTGAGAACCACACGCAGCGTTCGCTTGACTGAGGCAGGTAGCTCGCTTGTCACAGAGGTGCGCGGTGCTTACGCGCATATCGCCAAAAGTTTCCTGGACGTCAGGGATTCTGCGGGCGCTGTGCGTGGGCTTCTGAGATTAACTGCACCGGTAGCCTTCGCCCGGCAACAATTGGTGCCACGCCTGGCCGGCTTTCTCGAAAAATATCCCGAAGTCCGATTGCAGCTGGACGTTTCCGACCGCATTAGCTCGATCGCCACCGATGGGTACGACCTGGCTGTTCGTCACAGTGATCAGGTGCCGGACACGCATGTTGCCTGGAAGCTCTGCGACACCCGGTCTGTACTGGTCGCCACCCGCAGGTATCTGGATCGCTGTGGCGAACCCGAAACGCCCGCTGATCTCACGGAACACAACTGCCTGTTTTATCCACGGGGCAGCGATACCCCAGCGTGGACGTTCGAGGGCTCTCCAACAGGGAGGGAATTGCGTGAGCGGCTAACAATCCCGATCAAAGGGACGTTTGCCACCAACAATAGCGAAGCCCTTCGTGAAGCGGCTCAGGCTCACCTGGGCATCGCGCTGCTTCCCGACTTCAGCGCCCAGGCAGCGTTGGCAGAAGGTTCGCTGGTTCAAATACTCGACCACTGGGACCTCAAGGGAGCCTTCTCTGACGAGATCAATCTGATCCGGCCTTACTCGCCTCAGATTCCCAAGGCCGTCACCGCACTGGTGGCGTATCTCAAAGACCAGCTCTCGCAAGGTTTCCAACGAAGACACTGATCATTTTTCCGGGACGATTACATCAGGCCACGGGCATCGTCGTCCTGCGCAGCAACAGTTGCTTGCCCAGCCTCTGCCCTTTGAGCTCGACATAGTGATACGTCGCGCTGGAAATGGTCACCACCACCGCCAGAATCAGCAGCATGATCAAGTTATTCAGCCAGACATGCCCGGTATCCAGGTAGCGGGTATTAGCGATCATCGGCGCGGCTTCGAAGCCGGTTTTTTTCTGCACCACCATAAAAGCGGAAATCACGAAGAACAGCACGGCCAGATGGGTCAGGTAGATCGAGTAGGACAACCGCCCCAGGCGAGCGAAGAATTCGTGCTTGAGCACGTACGACAGCACACCGCCATCGAAGGCGAACAGCACGATGGTCACGCAGAACACTGCGCTGGCGGCCAATATCTTTTGCTGCAACTCACTGGTCAATATCGCCCAGATGGCGATTACGGCCAACGCCTCCAGTACGCTGAGCAAGGCAAAACCCGGCTCTATCCAGCGTCTGAGGCGGTTGAAAACGGCGTAGGTCAATGCACCGGCAAAGAAGCAGCCCAGGCCTTTTTGCGCGTAGAGGGTGAGCACATCGGCATGACTGTAGAACAGAGCAAATCCGGCAAAGGCAATGACGGTCCACAACAGGTATCGACCACTGGACGCCACGATCATGGTCGAGGCGAAAATCATATAGGTCCAATACTCGATGCTGATGCTCCAGGCGGCGGTATTGAATGAGAGATTTTCTGTCAGGTGCGTCCAGCTTTGCAGCAGCAGGAGATTTGGCAGTATCTGCGATGCCGCGTAGGGGCCGGTAAAGGGGGTTTGATTGAAGCTGAAACCCTGCTTGTAGGCGACGTACTTGAGGAGTTCCAGGGCAATGAATACCCCGAGCATGAAAGCATGCAGGGGTAACAGGCGAAAGGTGCGCGAAATCAGGAAGTGGCTGAAGTCCAGTTGGCGCTTGCTGCCGTAGGCGTGAGCCATGACGAAGCCGCTGAGGACAAAGAAGAACTCGACGAACAGGTCGGCATTGGAGAAAAAGGCCCACTCCGTGATGCTGCCGACAAGATGGGTGTGGTAAAGGACAACGGCTATTGCGCAGATGCCGCGCAGGCTGTCCAACGCGTGAAATCGTTTCACGTTTTGCATGCAAATCCCCGATCAGATGCCATCGCTCGAAAGCGCCTAAAGCAACCCATCGGGTTCGGTCGCGTTATTACCAAAGACCAGACGATAGCTCAGTGCGGCGGTTGTGCAAGGGATCTTGTTGAACGGGTAAGGCACCAGGTTGTTTTGCTGCATCAGGCCGGGTCCGCGGGCGCGGGTGATCATGACAATGCGCCTGCCTGGGTCAGCGTCAGGCATGGGCCTGGTGGATGATGAAGTCTGCGTTCATGACGTCGTAGATCGGTTTGAAATCCCCATACGCATGGGGAGCGCGGAAACCCGCCGCACGCAGTTCGTCCTGCAACTGGCGCAGGCGGATCGGGCACACCCGCAGTCGATACTGCGCACCGTCGGCAAAGCGATAGATGAACTCGCACACCGACTCGTCCACTTGGCCGAGGGCGACGCTGACGGAGTCGCCGCAGTCGTCATAACGCGCAGATGACCTGAAGCGGCCGGCGAGGATGGCTTCAACATTGCGCTGATCGATCAGCAACAGTCCGCCGGGCTTGAGCATCTGGCGAAACCGCTTCATCACGGCGATGCGCGCCTCCTTGTCGAACACCTGGCCCAGCGAACTGCCCAGGCACAGCACTGCATCGAACTTGCCCAGAACCCGGGCGTCCAGCGCTTGCCAGTCGCAGCGATGGACCGGCGCGTCGACGCCCAGCCGCTCGAAATTGCGCCGGGCACGATCCACCAAGGTCGGGCTGCCGTCGCAGGCGGTGACGTCGAAGCCCGCCTTGTATAAGTGCGCCGCGTGAAAGCCGCTGCCAGTGGCGGCATCCAGCACACGCCAGGCACCGGACCGGCGCAGCAGATCGTAGAAGAAGGAGCCCTCGCCAGCCGCGCGTTTGTCCCAGTCGATGAGTTCGTCCCGGCGCTCAATGAAGTCCGCCGCGTCACGGCGAGCGTGGTCGAGACCGGCGATCGCCAATCGATCAGCAGGCGAAAGCGCGATGACCGGTGGCATGGGCGGCCACTCCTGTGTGATGGCTGCTGGTGTGCTGATGGGTGGCTTCGGCGTAGGTCAGGTATTTGCTGCCAAGCTCCTCTGCCCAGGCAGCGGCATCGGACACGCGCATCTCAGCCATGACGAAATTGAGCTCACGCTGCATGATCTGCATCTGCGCCTCGCCGAACACCGCCGTGCCGTCAGCACGAATCAGTGTGATGCCGTCGAGCCGCTGCCCCGCTTCATTGACTTTGATCGCCTCTTCCCGCGTCACGCCGTACGGCAGGTCAAGCAGGACTTTGCCCATGCCGACCTTGACCGGGTATCCGCCGGGCAAACCCTGAGGCCCGGGGCCGTGGACCCGCACCTCATGGTCGGCGTGGAGGTTTTCCAGCAACGTCACCGCCGACATGGCGGTGAGGTATTGACCGTCAACGCCACCCAGTTGGCTGAACTCCCGGGCGACGCAACCGAAAATAGCCTCCGCCGCGTGTTCGCCGGTGCGCTCTTCGCCGTCAATCCAGTACGTCAGGCTGAAGCTGGATTCCAGGCGCTGCGGCGGCAGGCCATGGCGGGGAACGCTGTGGCTGAAGTAATGATGGCCGACGAGTTTGGCGCAGACCTGCGTTGGCAGGCAGTCAGCCAGACGCGCAATGGCGCAGCGCGTCGCAGGGATCAGGTTGGCGATGTTGCCGATGCCGATGTCCGGCGCCATGCCGACTTTGTAGAGAATCGGGTTGACCGCATCCGGGAACGCCGCGTTCACCACCAGACTTTTCGGGCAGGACTGTTTGACGGCTCGCATCAGGGCGTAGGCCGGCGCCAGGTACATCGGCAGCCAGGGCCCGAGCTGCGCCTGATCAAGGGCAGCAAAGCGCTCGGCCGGCAATTGTGTGATCACCCGCCACGGTTGCAGCGAGGCACAGTTGAGGATGATGTCCGGGCGGATTTTGAGCAGCGTTTCGGCATTGCGGCTGATGCACGACTCACGCAGGTCCATGTGATGACTGTGGATGTCGACCGTCACGTTCTGTTGCAGCGCAGCCAGACGGATCAGGTTGCACAGGCGGGTTGTTTTCTCGCTGTCGCGACTGGCGACGTGGAATTCGAACTGATTGCGCGGGGCCAGGATCTGCAGGATTTGCAGACACAGGTTGCCGCCGCCAACGATGAGCAGTTTTTTGCGATGCATGGTGTTCTCCCTGGAATGCATGAGGGACCGTGGTGTTCCCGATCACCGGCGCGGGCAGGCGCCGTTATCCACTGCGATGACTTTTCCGGTGAGGTGACGGCTCTGCTCGGACGAATGACGTCAGCCACGCCGCCTGGCTGGATGGGCTCCTCGATGATTTTCTGCCGTTCGTACCCCCTCCGGCGTTGCCCGGGAATACGGTCATGAACAGGCGTGTTGCGAACCAGCGCCGGAGACACGGCGTTCACCCTGACCCGTGGGGCGAAGTTCCAGGCGTTGGCTTTGGTCAGGCCGATTACCCCGGCCCTGGTCGCGCCATACCGTGCATCCATGCTGCCCACATCGCCCGTCACCGAGGTGATGTTGACGATGCTGCGCGAGTAGCCGGCCGCCGATTCCCGCCGCGCGAAGTCTTTGGACAGGGACAGCAGCGACTTGAGTTTGACGGCCCAGATCTCCTCCACCGCCGAGTCGCTGTCGGCGCAGACACTTTTGCCGTGAGAGCTCCAGGCGTTGGTGACCAGGGCGTACAGCGCACGGTGGTTATGCACGTCGTACAGGTTGCTGATGAACGACTGATAGACGTGTGCCTGGGAAAAGTCCGCCAGGTGGGTTTCCAGCCGATGCGGCGGCAAACTGCGCTGCAACATCTGAAGGCCCAGCCGGTCGATGTCTGCGGCAATGACGTAGTAGCCGGCCTTGACGCAGGCAAGCGTGGCAGCCTTGCCGATGCCGCTGGCGGCGCCCGTGATGACGATTTTTCTCATGACAGTCCCTGCAGGGTCGTTGGGTGACGCGCGATGCGAGGCGTGAAAGCTGGCGGATCGAGGGTGTCGGTGATGAATCCGTGCAGCCGTTGCATGCTCAGGCGGACGTCATTGCCTGCGGTCAGGAACGCAGGGTGACGAGCGTATTCGTCAGGGGTCAGGCCGCCCTCAAAATACGCCTGGTTGAAATAGGGAATGGCCAGAAGGCGGTCGAGAACTTTGCCGGGAATCTGCACCCATTCCGCCGCCGGTTCGATGCTGCACCCGGCCTGCTGGCGGCGTACGAGAAATTCGATGAGGTGGGGTGTCAGCGCGTACAACGTAGTGTCGGCGCCAGTGCGCTGCAGGTGCCAGCAGTGCTCGCGACCGCGCGTATCGGTGTCGACCTTGATGCTGCATAACAACAGTTGCGCCGGTGTCTCGCGCCGTCGCATCAGCGCCTGCATCGCCTGATACACCGCCAGTTCCGCCCAGCGTTTGTCCGAGCGGCCGAGATTGATACGACTGCCCCGCGCCTGGCGCTCGAATTCCGCTTCTGCACCCAGTCGACCGATCATGAAGCTGACCACGTAACGCGCCCGCTCCGTGTTCACGCCGTTGGCGAGTGCCCGCTGACGCCCGGTGTGGATGGCTTTGAGGCAGGCATCCAGCTGGGAGACGGTAAAGCAGAAGGTGTTATTGATCGAGCAGCCCCGCGCCACCAGATGCTCGATGGCGCGATAGCCCTGGGCGCTACCCGGGATCTTGATCATGACGTTCGGCGCCAGCGCCGCCAGCTCCAGCCCCCGGGCAACCAGCGCGTCCTGATTCATCCAGTGCCCGCCCTCGATCTGCGCCGACAGCCAGCCCGCCTGCTGCTTCGTTTGCCGGAATAACGGCAGCAGCGGCTGGGCGCTGTCGATGATCAGCTGGTCGTAGAGCTGTCGCAACCGGGTATCCGGCGGCATCGACGTCGGCAAAGTGTGGAGAAAGTCCCGGTAATGGGCTGCATTGCTCAGAACGGCCTGACTGATCAGGGCCGGGTTGGTGGTGGCGCCGCTGATACCCGCCTCCGAGCGACCCGGTTCATCGGGCAGTAATTCCTTAATAAACTCGCGCATGCCTGGATAGGCGCGCAATAACTTGTTTTGGCACTTGCTATATAAGGCGGGTGATGAATCGAACCAGACTTCCGAGTCAGAGTTATGACATTTTAAAAGTTGAATGAAGCTCGAACAGTCCATGGAAATGCCCTTCCCTTTCGGTTGATTCAATGGCAATCAGGGCCCCGGGCGAGCACGGGCAAAATGCCAGCTTTTTCAAGCTGATAGTCAGGGATCTGAGCCTCAGGAGCATTAAGATGGATCCAATCAGATGCCCTGTCAAATGCAATTCGATGGGTTTTTGATGCTTAAAAGAAATAAGTAAAGACTTTCTTATTTCGGATATGAAGTTGGATATCTATTGGCCTTTCGCCCTCAATTTGAAGTAATTCAAATGAATGAAGTGATGACCTGTCATACAAAACATCCGCCAAATATTCAATACCAGAAGGCCGTCACTCATACCGCTACTTGCCATTTTTAAAGACGGTGCAACTCATTAACTTACCAGTTAGTTACAAGCGAGTTGCAATGTTGGAAAGCGCAGAATGCGGCGCGGGCGCGGGGCCGCTACGATTTCCATCATCAACGCCTCCACGTGCCACTCGACGCCCGTCAATCATTGGGTTATGAAAGCGCAGGGCGGTCACTGGACCGCGCCAGTCAAAAAAAACAGACCAAGGGACCTGACCGTGAGCAAACCTTCCGCTACCGAACGCTACAGCTACAAAGCCCGCTGGTTTCACTGGGTGATGGCGATCCTGATTGTCCTCGCCTACGCGCTGATCCTGAGCCGTACCCAGCTTGCCCGTGGCAGCGACGCGCGGACCTTCGTCGTGCAAACGCATTTCTGGGTCGGCATCGTCGTGCTGGTCATGGCGTTTTTCCGCATCGCCGAACGCCGTCGCCATTCGCCGCCAGGCATCACCCCGCCACTGGAAGGCGTATTGCGCCTGGCCGCGACACTCTCCCATTACGCGCTCTATGCTTTCCTGTTCGCGCAGCCACTGCTGGGTCTGTTCACGGTACTGCTGGAGCGCGGCGCCCTGCCGATTCCCCTGACCTCGCTGAGCATTCCCGCGCCGTTCGACATGTCCAAGGACACCGCCGAAACGCTGGAGCACTACCACGTCCTGCTGGGCACGATTTTCTACTACGTCATCGGCCTGCACGTAATTGCGGCGATCTGGCACCACTTCGTGCGCAAGGACAACACTGTCAAGCGCATGGTGTAGGCCGGACCGTTCATTCGGCGGCGCCGCTTGCGTCAGCCTGCTGCGGATCAGCGAGGATCGACTGAATCCACCCGCCCATCCACCGGGTCCGGCGGCACGGCGCCGTCCTGACTGGTGTCGATGCTGACCACTACCGACATCCCCGGGCGCAGCCGGTCCACGTCGTGCTGGTCGTCGTCGATGGTGATACGGACCGGGATACGCTGGGCGATCTTGACGAAATTGCCGGTGGCGTTGTCGGCAGGCAGCAAGCTGAACTCGGAACCCGCCGCAGGGGAGATGCGCTGCACCCGGCCACGCATCTTCAGGTTTTCCAGGGCATCGACGGTGAAACTTACCGGCTGGCCCAGGCGCACGTTGGCCATCTGGGTTTCTTTCATGTTGGCGATGATCCAGCGAGGACGCGGCACCAGCGCCATCAACTGCGCGCCGGAATTGACATACGCCCCCAGTCGCACCCCGACCTGCCCCAATTGCCCGTCCCGAGGCGCGATGATGCGCGTATTGGTCAGATCGATCCGCGCCAGTTCGATGGCGGCCTCGGCGTTCTTCACGGAGGCTTCCAGCGAGCCGCGATTGACGATCACCGTTTGCAGGTCCTGACGGGAAATCTCCAACGCCGCCCTGGCTTCGGCCAGCGCCGCTTGCGCCTGAGCATCCGCCGCGCGGGTCACGTCGAATTCGCTTTTCGAGACTGAGCCATCAGTGACCAGTGCCTTCCCCCGACGGAGGTCGGCAGCGGCCTTGTCACTCTGCGCCTGGGCATTCGCAACAGCCGCTTGACGCTGAGCGATAGTGGCCTCTGCGCTGCGCCGTTGTTGCAGATTATTGGCCAGCGCAGCCTTCTGGACGCCCAACTGCGCAATGCCCTGGTCGAGATGCTGCTGGTAGATCCGGTCGTCGATGCGCACCAGCAAGTCGCCCTGCTTGACCCACTGAAAATCCTGCACCGGCACTTCGTAGACATAGCCACTCAATTGCGGGCCGATGATCGTGGTCTGCCCGCGAATCAGGGCGTTTTCCGTGCTTTCGATCGGGCTGCTGAACGGCGGCAGCTGCCATGCGTAGAGCACGATGAGGACACCCGCCAGGGCAATGCCACCGAACAGAATCGATGACACCAGGCGTATGCGCGCCGAACGCGGTTGCGTGGTCGCCGGCATCACCGCCGGCGCGGGTGCTGCGCCACTCGCCTGCGACGGTGAAGCGCTGGGCGCAGAACCGCCTGAAGAGCTGCCTGAAGAGCTATCTGGAGGGTTGTCTGAAGGTTTACCGGGTTCTGTCATGAACGTTGAGCGCCAGAAGGTGTGAGAGGAGAAGCCGCAGGCGTCGCCGGAGTAAAAGGCGCGACCGGCTCGGTGGTGATCCACAGCCAGGTGGCGCGGCTGGTGATCCAGATCATGGTCAGCACCGCGATGACCGCAATCAGCATGAATACGTCGTTGTAGGCCAGGGTGTTGGCTTCCCGCGTGGCTGCGGTCGCCAGCGAGCGAATGCCCAGACTGGTGCGCGCCGCCGGGTCGGCGATGGCGGAAATATACGCGCCGCTCGCAGTTTGCAGTCGCGACTGCACCTGAGCATCGATCAGCGTGACGTGCTCGACGATATGCGCCGAATGGAATTTCTCGCGCCAGACCTGGAAGGTGCCCAGCAGCGCCGAGCCGATCAGGCTGCCAACGTTCTGGGTGATCCCGAACATCACCGAAAAGCTGACCATGTTGCGCGGGTTGCTGATCACCCCGCTGATGCCCATCACGAGGGTCGGCCCCAGGAAAAACGTGCCACCGAACGCCAGCAGAAACTGGCTGAAATACATCTGCGGTTCACGGGTCAGGCTGGTGGAAAAGCTGTCCATGCTCGAACCGATCGCCATCAATGCCAACGAGATAATCAAAGGCTTGAACAGATGCTGCGGGTCGATCGTCAGCGCGCTGACCGCCAGGCCCGCGACGCTGCCCAGCAGCATGAACAGGTAAAGCGTGTGCAACTGCTCGGTGCCCTGATTCAGGCCCTGAAGAAAACCGACCGCGCCAGTGGATTGCTCTGACAGCACGATGCGCGTCAGCAGCACGCCGAAGGCGAAGCGGATCATCCGGCCACTGCCCAGCCAGCGAGTGATCAACAGCGGGCGGGTACGGTTGTGCTCGATGCACAGCCCGGCAAGGATCAGCACGATGGACGATGCCAGGGCGATGCCGATCCATGGCTCCTCAAGCCACCACTCGATTCGCCCCAGCGACAACGCCGCGCACAATGCCGCAAAGCCTGATGCGAGCAAGGCGAAGGTCAGGAAGTCGAGTTTTTCGAAGGCTTTGAAGCGATCGCCAGGCGGCAGTTTGAGAATCAGCACGCACCCCAGGGACAGCAGGCACATGCCCAGTTCGAACAGGTAAAGTCCGCGCCACTCGGCAATCTGCAGCAGGTCTTCGGACACCAGTCGCGCCAGCGGTGTCGCCAGCTGCGCCGTGCCGAGGCCCAGCACCAGCGCCTTCATCCGCCACTTCTGCGGGAAGGCCTGGATCATGTAATACAGACCCAGCGAACTCAGCGCCGCGCCGACCATGCCGTGGGCCGCCCGAACGGCAACCGCGGATTCGATGTCGTTGACGAACAGGTGCGCGAAGGTCACCAGCGCGTACAGCACCAGGAACACTTCGGTGAAGGCGCGCAAACCGAATTGCTGGCGAAACTTCACCAGCAGCAGGTTCATCGAAACGTTGGTCATGACATACGCAGCGGGCAGCCAGGCGATCTCGGCCTGGGTGGCGCCCAGGGCGCCTTGCAGGTATTGAAGGTTGGCGACCACCAGCGCATTGCCGAGCCCGCCGGTCAACGCCACGATCACGCCGACGATGGCATACGCCCAGCGCTTGGGCGTCGCGTGCAGGGGCGTCGACGGCGACCCCGGCAACGTCGGTCGCTCGTGGGGGGCCCAGTCGTGGGGTCTGTACTTGTCGTTCATTGAGCGGACCTGATGAATGCCTTGCAGTGCCACTGAGAAGCGATGGGGGCGGGTCTTCCAGGCGCTGCCCCCGTAAAAGCTAGCTGATTATTCTCAGCTGATCATTCTCAGCTGATCATTCTGAGCTCCCGCGCCTGTTCGAGAGTGACATCCACTGCGTGAATGCTCGCTTGCCGGTGTTTGAGCATTGCGCCGCTGCGGCCGTTGAACACTGCGTTGATCTCCGAAAGAATCGACAATGCCACGCTGTGCGGCGCGTCGCCGCCCAGGTCCAGACCGACCGGGTAATGCAGGCTGGCCCGGGCAGCGGCTTCGCGAGCCTGATCCGGCAACTCGTCGAGCAAACGCTCGGTGCGGCTGCGCGGCCCCAGCTGACCGATGTAGCGCGGCGTTGACTCGAGAACCTGCCCCAGCCAGTGCCGGTCCTGGGTCAGGCTGTGGGTCATCACCACCACGGCGGCGTCGGCGACCATCCCGTGCAATTCAGGCATTGGCTGCAGCGGCGCTGACAGCACCCGATCAGCCTCCGGAAAACGCTGGGGCCGGGCAAAGTGCGAGCGCGCATCGATCACCGTGATGTGCCAGCCCTGGAGCCGCGCCATGCTGACCAGCGGCATCGCGTCATGCCCGGCACCGAAGACCACCAGCCGGCGAGGCGCAGCGATATATTCGAGCAGCACTTCAACGGCGCCGTCCGCGCTTTGGTAGGTTCGCGTGGCCGAGCGGCGAGCGTCGAGCACCGTTTTCAGGTCCTCGGCCACGGCCGTCGCCAGCCAGCGTTCGCGCATCTCAATCTGCACCTGCCCTGATGAACGGATCGCCACCCGCTCGCCCAGCGCTGTGTGCCGCTCGCTCTGCGTACCGATCACCGTCGCCAGTGCAGCGCCGGTGCCGCTGGCCTTGACCTCACGCAACACGTCCACCACCAGACTCGCCGCGTGCGGATCTATCCGTTCGAAGAGGATGTGCACCGTGCCGTTGCAGCCCAGGCCGAAGCTGAGCTCGGCGTCTTCGAGCTCGTCGTCGTCCTCGCCGGTGCTGTACGTGCGCATGGACGGCTTGCCATTGGCGGTCAGCCACCAGGCCTTCTTGCTGACGTCGCTTTCCAGGCATCCGCCGCTGACGGTGCCGGTGGCTTCGCCCATCGGCGCAATAATCATGCGCGCACCCGGACGCCGGTAAGCCGAGCCTTCGACCTTGACCACCGTGGCGATCACCACTTCCTGCTGCCCGGTCTGCGCTTCATCGAGCGCCCCCAGCAGACTGGATAGATCATTCATGCGCGTCCCCAAAAACCGGTTCATTCATCTGACGTTATTCACTGTTTAACCTGACACTTGATCTGCAATGCCCTGCCCGCTCGGACAAACATGCTGTTGTGCTGACTGTCAGTTGCCGCGCAGGTTCAGGTTTTGCCCGCAAGACGTGCGTCATGGGCAGCGCCACTGCGCGGAAAGGCCGGCAGGTTACCGCAGACAGACCGCCGACTGGCCATCGATCACCGACTGCGCGAATCCGCCCGCACCGGAGCTATACCGACGCTACACTCGCTGCGTGCCGTAGCCCCCTGCAAGACGCTGATGATTAAAGGCATCAGCGTACTCGTGGGCAGAGCTGCTCCTTCGTTTGGATATTTCGGTTGAACATTCCGGGCTTCACGAGCCTCAAACCCTGAATCGCCGTACCGCCTGGCTGCGTGGAATCACTCCACCGGGTCCACCGGGCATCGGCAACGCCGGAGAGCACCTGATGACGCGCCAACTACGCCAGCTTCGTGAAACATCCGCTACCCACACCCTGTGCCAGCGCTTTCAAAGTGTGCGGGAACGTACCGAATTTCTGGTCGAGCCACTGAGCGCCGAGGACATGGTGGTGCAGTCGATGCCCGACGCCAGCCCGGCCAAGTGGCACATGGCGCATACCACGTGGTTCTTCGAAACCTTTCTGCTGGCGCCTAACCTGCCGGGTTATGAAGCTTTCGATCCGACATTCGGCTACCTGTTCAATTCCTATTACGAAGCGGTCGGCCCGCGTCATCCCCGCCCCCAACGCGGGTTGATGACCCGGCCCAGCGTCGATCAGGTGCTGGCCTACCGCAGGCACGTCGACGAAAACATGACGACGCTGTTGATGACGCCGCTCAGCGACGAGATGACCAGCCTGATCGAGCTGGGTCTTGCCCACGAAGAGCAGCATCAGGAACTGCTGCTGATGGACATCCTCCATCTGTTCAGCCTGTCGTCCCTGAAACCTGCTTACAGCCCGCGCTGGCCGAAAGACCTGTCGGGCCGTCGCGGTCACTTCAAGCCGCTGAGCGCCGGCCTGACCGAGATCGGCCACGACGGCGGCGACTTTTCTTTCGACAACGAAGGCCCGCGCCACACCACATACCTGCAGTCCTTTGAGATCAGCGACCGGCTGGTCACCAATGGCGAGTGGCTGAGTTTTATTGCCGACGGCGGCTATCACACCGCTGCCTTGTGGCTGTCTGAAGGCTGGTCGCTGGTGCAGGAGAACGGCTGGAATTCGCCGATGTACTGGCAGCACGACGAGAACGGCTGGAAGCGCATGAGCCTGCGCGGCCTTGAGTCAATCGACCCGTCGGCGCCAGTCACCCACATCAGTTATTACGAAGCCGCGGCATTCGCGCTCTGGGCCGATGCGCGCCTGCCCACCGAAGCTGAGTGGGAAGCCGCGGCCCGCGCCGGTTTGCTGGAGCAAGTGGATGACGTGGCCTGGCAGTGGACGCAAAGTGCCTACAGCGCCTACCCCGGTTTCAAGCCATCGGTGGGTGCGGTGGGCGAGTACAACGGCAAATTCATGGTCAACCAGATGGTCCTGCGCGGCGGCGCCAGCGTCACGTCGCCCGACCATTGCCGGCTGACCTATCGCAACTTCTTCCATGCCGACAAACGCTGGATGGTCTCGGGACTGCGCCTGGCCCGTGACAGCCGTCAGCCCGGCGTGGTTGACCCTAACGACAGCGAATTCGCCCGCGATGTGGTGGCCGGTCTTGGCGCCGCTCAGAAAACCCTCTCGCCCAAGTATTTTTACGATGCAGCGGGTTCCGACCTGTTCGAAGCCATCTGCGAAACGGCGGAGTACTACCCGACCCGCGCCGAAACCGGGCTGCTGAAAGGCATCGCCGGGCAGATCGCTGCCACCATTCCACCTGGCGCAGCGCTGGTCGAGTTCGGCAGCGGCGCCAGCGAGAAGACGCGTCTGGTGCTGGATGCTGCGCCGCACATCGCCGTGTATGTGCCGATCGATATCAGCGCAACCGCGCTGAACAAGGCCGCCCGGTCATTGCGCCAGCGCTACCCTTCGCTGATCGTCGCGCCCCAGGTCGACGACTTCACCCGGGTGCTCACGCTGCCTGAAGAAGCCGACGGCCACACCCGCGTGGGTTTCTTTCCGGGCTCCACCATCGGCAACTTCAGCCATGAGCAGGCCGTGGATTTCCTCCACAGCGCCCATGAGGTGCTGGGTGAAAACGCGCACTTCATCGTCGGTGTCGACATGGTCAAGGATGAGCAGACACTGGTGGCGGCTTACGATGACGCCGAAGGCGTGACCGCGCAGTTCAACAAGAACCTGCTGACCCGCATCAATCGCGAACTGAACGCCGACTTCGATGTGTCCGCCTTTGACCATCTGGCCGTGTGGAACGCCGAACAGGCCTGCATGGAAATGCACTTGGTCAGCCGCAAACAGCAAAGCGTCACCGTGGCCGGCCACACCTTCCGCTTCGCCGCCGGGGAACGGCTGCACACCGAAAACTCCCACAAGTTTACGGTTGAGTCGTTCACCGAACTGGCGGCGCGCGCGGGATGGACCGTCAGCGAATGCTGGATCAGCGACGCACCGGAAATGGCCTTGTTCAGTTTGCAGGCGTAACCGCAGCGGCCTGTGGGCGGCTGTGGTACGGCAGGCATCGGTTCGCGCCTGTATTCAGGTCAGGCACGAACCTGTAGGAGCGCGCTTGCCCGCGAATGCGGTGTGTCATCCACCGTTGATGCCACTGATATACCGCCATCGCGGGCAAGCGCGCTCCTACACCGATCTATGCCAGGCGCTGGGCGTGCGGCGTATTCAAATCATCTGTAGGAGCGTGGCTTGTCCCGCGATCCGGCGAACAGCGGCAGTCACCCTGCCAACCCGTCGCGCGTCTTACAGTCCATATCTGTGCTTGGCAAACCTGGCAGGATTCTCCGGTGTCATTTGCAAAATGGCGCTGGTAGCATCCATTGGCACCCTCACGGATCCCGGCTGTTCATCCGGGTATTGAGTACAACAATAATCAACAGGGAGTCAGCGATGACGGCTCAGGTACTACCTGCCGAATACGCGGGCCAGCAATCAGCCTGCGACAGCATTCTGTCCGACGTACGCAATCACATTGGTCACCTCACCCTCAACCGCCCCCAGGGCCTCAACGCCATCGACCTGCACATGGTTCGTCAGCTGCAATTTCAGCTCGACGCCTGGGCGAAGGATGACAGTGTTTACGCCGTGGTCCTGCGCGGGTCCGGCGAAAAGGCGTTCTGCGCCGGCGGCGACATCCGCTCGCTGTACGACAGTTTCAAAGCCGGCCGAACCGAGCACCTGGATTTCTTCGCCGAAGAATACGCACTGGATCTCACACTCCATCATTACCGCAAGCCCGTTGTCGTCCTGATGGACGGCTTCGTGCTGGGCGGTGGCATGGGCCTGGCCCAAGGCGCGGACCTGCGCGTAGTCACTGAACGCAGCCGCCTGGCAATGCCGGAAGTGGCAATCGGTTATTTCCCCGACGTGGGCGGCAGCTACTTTCTGCCCCGGGTGCCCGGCGAACTGGGGATTTATCTGGGCCTCACCGGCGTGCAGATCCAGGCCGCCGATGCGCTGTATTGCGGGTTGGCGAACTGGTATCTCCACAGCACGCGCCTCGATGACCTCGACCTGCAGCTGGATAACCTGAAGTGGAGCCTCACGCCGCTCAAGGATGTGCAGGGCGCACTGGCGAAACTGGGCGTGCAGCACCTCCCTGCCCCGCCGCTGGCCAAGCTGCGGCCGGCCATCGATCATTTCTTTGCCCTGCCGGACGTCCCGAGCATCATCGAACAACTGCTGGAAGTGAGCGTCTACGACACCCATGCCTGGGCCATCGACACCGCTCACCTGATGCAGACCCGTTCACCACTGGCAATGGCGGTCACCCTGGAGCTGCTGCGTCTCGGCCGGCATCTGCCGATTGAGCGTTGCTTCGCCCTGGAGCTGCATCTGGACCGCCAGTGGTTTGAACGCGGAGACCTGATCGAGGGCGTGCGCGCCTTGATCGTCGACAAAGACAAGAAACCGCAATGGAGCCCTTCCAGCGTGCAGGCCCTCGATGCCGAGCACGTGGCAAGCTTCTTCAGCGGTCATGAGGCGTGACCTATGCAAGATCTTGAACTGACCGAAGAACAAGTGATGATTCGTGACATGGCGCGGGACTTTGCGCGCAATGAAATCGCGCCCCATGCCCAGGCCTGGGAGAAAGCCGGCTGGATCGACGACGCGCTGGTGGCCAAGATGGGCGAGTTGGGCTTGCTCGGCATGATGGTCCCGGAGGAATGGGGCGGCAGCTACATCGACTACGTTGCCTACGCGCTGGCCGTCGAAGAAATCTCCGCCGCCGACGGCGCCGCCGGCACGCTGATGAGTGTGCACAGTTCAGTGGGCTGCGGGCCGGTGCTCAACTATGGCAGCGACGCGCAGAAACAACAGTGGCTGGAAAAACTCGCGAGTGGTCAGGCCATCGGTTGTTTCTGCCTGACCGAACCCCAGGCTGGCTCCGAAGCCCACAATCTGCGCACCCGTGCCGAATTGAAAGACGGCGAATGGGTGCTCAACGGCGCCAAGCAGTTCGTCAGTAACGGCAAGCGCGCGCAGTTGGCGATCGTCTTCGCGGTGACCGACCCTGAGCTGGGCAAACGCGGCCTGTCAGCCTTTCTGGTGCCTACCGACAACCCCGGCTACAGCGTTGATCGCATGGAACACAAGATGGGTATCCGCGCCTCCGACACCTGCGCGGTGACCTTGAGCAACTGCCGGATTCCGGCGGAAAACCTGTTGGGTGAGCGCGGCAAGGGGCTGTCCATTGCCCTGTCCAACCTGGAAGGCGGGCGCATCGGCATTGCCGCCCAAGCCCTGGGCATCGCCCGCGCGGCGTTCGAGGCTGCGCTGGCCTATGCCCGCGATCGCGTGCAGTTCGACAAGCCGATCATCGAGCATCAGAGCATCGCCAATCTGCTGGCCGACATGCACACCCGCATCAACGCCTCGCGGCTGCTGGTCTTGCACGCCGCGCGCCTGAGAACGGCCGGTAAACCCTGCCTGTCGGAAGCGTCCCAGGCCAAGCTGTTCGCCTCGGAAATGGCCGAATGGGTCTGCTCGAAGGCTGTGCAGATCCATGGCGGCTACGGCTATTTGGAAGATTACCCGGTGGAAAGGTATTACCGGGACGCGCGGATCACCCAGATCTATGAAGGGTCCAGCGAAATCCAGCGCCTGCTGATCGCCCGCGAACTGCGGCACTACGCACTGTAAGCCTGAACCAGTCGGCGCTGAGCCTTGCCAACGCTCAGCGCCTGCTGGTCAGCCCATCACTTAATGGCCCGGCACGACAAAGTTGTGCCGGCCCAGCCGCAGAATGAGCAAGGTCACCGAGTCAGCGTTCTTCATCAGCACCCGACTTCGTTTTGTCGCATCGTGCAGGAACTCATCCCGCGCCTCGTCCAGCGTCATGGATTTAGTAAGATCAAGCACCGCAGTGCACGCCTCACCGTCTTGCGAGTCCAGATCCGACCACTCACCATCTTTCATGTGCAAAAACAGGTCGTCCCTTTCGCTGAAGTGTGACAGCCCCTCACGTTGCAAACGCTCCAGGTCGGACTTGAACTTGATCGTGTTGGTACTGTTGGCCAGCAGCAGGTCCGGAAATGGCGCGTTGGTTTCCAGGTACGCGATGTCGTGGGTGCGCAGCACCAGGTGGGACAGTTCGTGGATGAGCACTGCCGAACGGTAGTGCGCAGGCATGTCGAAGCCTTGCGGGTCATTCGAGACCCTGTACGCCGGCACTTGAAAAAACCGCTCGGTCAGAAACAGGCGCTTCTTGGGGTCCGACTTGATGATGAACCCCAGCGTGCTCTCATGACCGGGACGAGTGGATCCGACGACAAACCGCGGCGATGAGTAGGGCGACAACGAGGCGTCCATCACTTCATCGAACAGTGCCTTGACCGCGCGCTCGGTCTCGATCAACAGATCCTGGCCGGGCGGGTTCACACCGAAAAAGTCACCCAGGATCTCAAGCACTCGAGGGTCGGGCGGCGTTCCCGGCGAATGTACGTTGAGATTGTCCAGGCAGTTTTCCAGGTAACGCTTGGCCTGAAGATGCGCCTGACCAATAGCCAGCGCTCTGTCCCGATACAACGTGCGGATTTCCTGCATCCCCGTCGCCTCAATGATCAAGGCATCTTCGGCGCTTCGCTGCGCACCCTCCGCGCGCATTCGGGTCACCAGCCCGCCTCCGCCCTTCAGGCCAATATCCAGTTGCCAGCGCTGACGACCATCAAGCCGCACAAGCGGGCCGGGCGTTCCGTCCTCGCCCACAATCATCCACTGCGCGTCCTCGCTGCGGCGCCGGATCTGGTAAACCGTGCCCCCAACCGCCGCGTAAAGCGTCTGGGTCTTGCTGTCGCGGTAAAGGCTCAGCAAGTCATCTCGCTTGAGGTCATTCAACGAAACATTGCGGGCTTCCAGGGCACGCAGCCGCTTCAACTGGTCGGCGGTCAGTGTCACGCCTGCCCACTCGAACGTTGTGGCCGACGACTCTTCGCCCGTCGCCGGCTCGCCTTCTACCAGGTCATCCTTGTCGGCCTGTTCCCTCGCCGTGACCATCACACCCAGCGCGGCGGAAAATTCGGAAATCGCCTCGCCCCAGCGGCGGCCCGAGGCTGACGCTGCCGACGCTTGCAACAGGCTATGACTCTGCCAAAGCGCCACCATCGTGGCCAACTTGCCAGGCATTATGCTCAACACCTGTTCGAGGCCCAGCATGCCGAGAAACTTCAGCGATGCCTGATCGGCCTGGGCGCTGCTTACGGTGTTCGCGACTCCAAGGTCGACCAGCAGATTGACTGTGTGGGTCAGCAGCAACTGCAGGGCGTTGCCCTTCACTTCCGCCAGCGACACGGTCACCGGCCCCGGCGTGTGAGTGGGCACGTCACCGAAACTCTCGGCAGCGAACGGCAGGTGAGGCTCAATGAAACCACCGTGTTCATAGCGTTTTCGGACCTCTGGGTCCAGCCGCTCCAGCAGCATCCGCTGCAAGGCCTCGTCGCTGCGGATATCGGCCAGGAGTGCTGCCATGTCGGGGTATTCACGGAAAACGAATGCCGGATGAATGATCGCGTGCAGGATCACCGGCCCTCGGCCGGCCCCGCGTGGGCAGATCAGATACGCGCCTTTGACGGTATCGGGAGTCATGCCTTCGTCAGCGACCAATCGTAGAGGGCTGATGATCACAGGGGTCTCGCCCACTGGCTCACGAGCAATGCCGTCCGGCATCTCGACCACCCGTGAGATATACGCGTACGCCTCGGCGCTCAGGCCCCCTTCGAGTTTCTGCTGCATCGCCACCGCCTGCATCATCGGTGGCAATTGCTCGGCGTAGAGACGCGAACGCCTTGGCCAGTCGGGGTTCGCAGGGTTGAGCGCCTGACGCAGTAACACCATGAAGCCGGCGCCGACGTCCAGGTGCCGGGTCATGGTGCGCAGGTAATTGGCGGTCAGCAGACCGACCGCGTCCGGATGCTCGTCGGAGGTCACGGTCAGGATGCCGTCCTGAATGTCGACAAAGCGATTGACCGCGTAATCAGTCAGCGATTCGCTGTTTACCAGGGTCGCAGCGGGGATGCCCGACGGTATCTGGCCCACCCCGGTAAGCGCCGGGACGTAGCGACGCAGGGTCACCGTGATGTGATCCGGGTCCCACTGGCGGTCGGGGAAGTCCTTGGCGAATTGCTCGATCAGCCGATCCCGCGAGTAATCCTTGAGGCTGGGAATGTCGAACAGGAAGCTCTCATTGCCACTGCTGACCACGTAATAACGACGCCAGATCTCGTTGTAGGTTTTCATATCGGCGACTGACGCCGATTTCAGCCATGGCGGCAACAACTCCTCGAACAGCGTGATATCGATGCGCATGGCCAGGTTGTCGAGCATGCGGATCAATGGCTCGTCGACTTCGGTCGATCTGGCCAGCTCGATAAACAGCTGTGCTTCGAAGCGACAGCGCGTGGCGCGTGCACACAGCTGCTGAAGGTTCTGCAGTTGTCGATCCAGGACCGATTGCTGCAGGGCTCTGACCGCGTGCCCGTCCACTCGATGCAGGTGCACGCGCATCGCTTGGGCGGGCCTGCGCGCCAGGTGATTGCGCAGCAGCAACTGATCGCGCTCGCCGAGCAGACTGAGCCAGCGTTCAGCGTGCGGTCCCCGGAGCGCGCCGAGGACGTGCTCATTCAGCACCTCGACCGACGCGAACTGCCGCCAGCCTCGCGGCCCGGTCCACAGCATCGCTCCCGCCGCCGCGTTCGCCGGTTGCCAGAGCACGAGCGCGTCGCTGATCGCTGCGCCGGGCGCGTTCTCGCACTCGATCGCCAGGGTAAACACTTCGGTGAAAGTGGCGCTGCTACCTGACCTCAGGGAGCGGACGGGCGAGTCGAGCACCTGACTGACCACGGCTACGGCCGCCGCGCTAAGCTCCGCCTTTCGTTGCCTCAATGCCAAGTCCAGGCGCAAGGCATCCTCGCGCAGGGTAAAGGCTGTCGCGACCGGCTGAAGCTGGCGGTTTCCGAGGCGCGCTTTGCCGATCTGCGATTGTTCGTAATGCTCGACGTAACGCGCGGCAAAATCCGTGGCCGCCCGCTCTATCAGCAAATTCACCAGCTCCATGTCAAAGTTCGCCGCAGGACTCTCGGGTGGCACTATGATCTGGGCCGTGTGAGGAAGGGGGTGACTGCGGTGACCGCTCACGCGTTCCAGCAGCAACGACACCAGGTCGCTGGAGAAGACACGCAGGGTTTCACTCACCGCTACCGAGTTCAATGCCACATCTGACCCATCGGGCACCGATGGCTGCAACCAACGCAGCCGCACCTCTCGCGCCAGCAGCTGCGTGGGTGAAGCGACGCAGATGTAAGTCTGAAGAGCCGTTTCGGCGTAGCTCACCAGTGCGTTGTCCAATTCGCGCAAGTGCTCGGCGCCCGCGTCGGAGACCTGGGATTGCTCCAGCCATGACGGCGCGAGCTGACTGGCAAGGGGCGCACTGGTACGAGCCCTGTCGTAAGGGAAGGTTACGATCTCGTCGGGGCCGCTGACTGAGTCGACCAGAACCAGATCATCAGTTTCACTCTGCTCCCACGTCCGGCCGAAATTCAGCGGCACGTTCGACGTCCATCGCCCTACGCTGAAATGCTGCTGCCGCGGGTCGATCAACTGACGCACGTCCAGCGCATCGTCGAACATCGCCGACATCTTCTCGGCCTGTGTCCGCAAGCGGCACACGTGCTGCAGATTACGCAGCTGCATCGTGAAGATTGATTCCACCCGCTCGACGACCAACGGCTCGGCGATGTCCTCAAGTATCAGCTCGAATCCGTCAGCCCGCAGGAGAAGTGACTGGTCCGCCAGATCCAGGCTGGCGCTCAGGATATCGCCGCCTTCCGGGGTTGAGCAGAAGGCAGTTAGCGCCGAGAGACTCTCGAACTGCTTGAGCTCGTGATCCGGTGAGAACCAGAAAAGCGGCCCCTGTCCGGCCGGCCCCACGTCCAGCACAAACGTGCCGGCCAGGGTTCTTTGTGTGCCATCCGCCCACTGCAGGACGATCCGCTTGCCGGGCAGATCCGTATCGATTGCCCTGGACGCCGCCCGATCCCCAGGCCTCATTGCCTGGTATTGCGCCTCTGAAAGTGTGCCGTCCTGGACCCTGCTGTACAGCTCGTGTGAAAGGCTGGTCCTGTAGCTTTCGATGGCGATCTCGCAGAATGGACGACCGTGCGCCGGGTCTTTCCAAAACCGCTCCAGCGAGTGCGAATAGTGCACGGGCAACTCGGTGACGGCATCGCTTAGAGCCCGCGCCATATGGACGGCATCCTGCTCGCCGACCAACCGGCCCTGCGCATCCAGAAACTGCCGCCTTACGCCGGGTAATTGGCGGAAGTCGCAAAAATCTTCGAACGCCGTCTGCGCAAGGGTTTGCGTGACCAGCACGCGTTGCTCGTCGGCGCCCGAAGCGGGCTGCACGATGCGCATCAAGTGCGTGGCCGGATCCACGCGGAGCGGCGGCGACAAGCGGCGCAACTGGACCGCCAGCGTGTCGGACAACACGGCGAACAGCGTCGGCGTCATTCTGAGACGCGCTGTGAGCTGTCGAGTCGAGGCGGCCTGAAACTCAACGATAGCCCGCATCTGGGCCGAGAACGCATCACCGTCGACCTTTTCGTATTCGAAACCCGTCGCTGCATTGCCGCCCGCAAATCGCGCAAACAGCCCCGTCAGCAGCGATTGACGATCACCGAACACGGCGAGACCGTCGGCGAGCGTGAGCAGGTACATTCTCGAGTCAGCCGTCTCGGAATGGCTGAATAACAATGCCGCCGACACCTCAAGGGAGGTGGGCAAAGCGTCGTTGAGCACCAGACGATCAACCCGCACCGGGTCAGGGTCGGCCGCTGCACCATGGTCGGGCGGCGTGAGCGTCAGCTTTCTGAGCCACGCCACCTCTTCAGGCTTCAGTCGACCGGCGTCGGTCGCCCGATCAAGTTCATGAATGAAGCGCTGCCTGAGGGACGCGCTGTGGAAATAAAGGGGAGTAACCGTGGACATTGCCGCTCCTTGAGCAAAACGCCCATGCCCGGCGGTCAGCCGGGCATGGGCAGGAATGCAAGAAGCGTAGGGAATAACCGCGGGGCATCTGCGTTACATAATGCTGTACACGGCGACGGAAATTCAGGCTTAACTGGCGAAGACGCGTCGCATCGGCGTCTCCCGCCCTCCCCCTTAAACCTTCAGCGTGCGCGCCACATGGCCGGCAAAGGCATCAATGATGTTCTGCAGGAATGGGCGCGTCTTCTCGTTCAGCTTGCCGTGTTCGTCAAAGAAGGTGCCCGCGTTGCCCAGGTACGCTTCCGGTTGCTGCATGCACAGCACGTCGAGGAACACGAAGCACTGGCGCAAATGCTGGTTGGCGCCAAAACCACCGATCGCCCCCGGCGACGCACTGACCACCGCCGCAGGTTTTGCACTGCCCCACGCGCTTTTGCCGTAGGGGCGCGAGCCAACGTCGATGGCGTTTTTCAGTGCGCCCGGCACCGAGCGGTTGTATTCAGGGGTGACAAACAGAAACCCGTCGGCACCCCTCAGGGCCTCACGGAAGGAGGTGTAGGCGGCAGGCGGCGAATCTGCGTCGATGTCTTCGTTATACAACGGCAGGTCGCCGATTTCGACGATGCTCAGCTTCAGGCTGGACGGCGCCAGCTCAGCCAGTGCGTGGGCCACTTTGCGGTTGATGGAGTCTTTCCTCAAGCTGCCGACGATGACTGCAATCGAATGAACCTGGCTCATGAAACGGACCTTCTGCTATGGGAGGAGACAACAGTTATAGATGAAACATGTGCGACATTCTGTGTTGTTTTTCCGTTGCTAATCATCGAAAGGTTCGATGCTGTTGCGTGGGTCATCGGCTCATGCGTGGCGCGGGCCACGCTACCGTCGGTCGTGACTATTTTTCCGAGGGCCGAAAACTCCCCCTTAAAAAGGCGGTCTGACTGCCTTAGGCGGATAAGGTCCTCATAGATATTTGGGAATTACCTTACAAGCGGACACGGTTTATTCACTCGCGGTGTTAGGATGCGAGCGAAAACGAGCAGTTATTTCCAGAGGTTACAAAGCAAATGGCTTCAGTTCTAGTTGGGCAATTTCATGCGAGGGATGCGGAGGGACGCGTTTACTCGGTGCATGAATTCCGTGAATCACAGCCTGACGAGGCTGATGGCAAGGAGCCCGTTTCCACTTATCGCCTGGCCATTGGCGACCGCGTCAAGCATTTGGGCGGAGAGGAATTCGAGTTGATTCAGGGCAAGGTCAAGCTCCTGCGAGAGCACTGAAACACCACTGCAAGCCCACCTCTTTCCACGCAGGCCGCTCACTTCGCGCGGCCACGGCTCAGGTCAGACGGGCTTGCAGCTTCACTCGACGCCCGGCGCGTCGAACAGCAGATACCAGAAAATCGCCGCCTCTTGCGTCAACGGATCTATCGCGCGATAACGCAGATGATCCACCCCTCCGACCACAAACCCGTAGCGCTCATATAACCGGCACGCCTCCAGATTATTGTTCTGGGTCTCCAGGGTAATGCCCGGCAGCCCGCGCTTGCGGCTCCAGAACTGCGCCACGTCCAGCAGCTTTTGCGCCACGCCATTGCGCCGCGCCCCGGCGTCGACCGCCAGTTCATCGATGTGAGCGAATCCGTTCCAGTGGTGACTGACCACCACGTGCCCGACCGGCTGCTCATCGAGCCAGGCCACCAGCACGGTGCTGTCGGCGGCGTCCCGATAATTGCAGAACTCTTCGGAATCGATGCCGTAGTTTTTCAGGTAAGGCTCGACCGCATCGACATGCCAGTGCGACACGGGCTCGCCGATCTGCACCCGGGCATAGCCGGTGACCATGAACGTGAATTCGCTATTGAGGATGTAATCTTCGAAGCACTCGTCAGCGACACGAATGCTGAAAGTCGGGCTGGACGTGTTCACCATGGGTCTCCTGCACGATTACCGGGATCGACATCACCTTCTATGAAGGCCGCTGCCGCCTTCAGGCTTCCGCCTGGGCCTGCGCTTCAAGCAACTGGGTCCACAGGGCCGGGGCACCGGCGGATTTGGCGATCACGGCCAGACGCGCTTCGTGCTCCGCCAGCTCGGACTCGCTGGCGACGATGATGCGGCCTGGCGTGCGGTTGGCGATCCGGCGGATCTCGGAAGGACGGTCGGCGCCGCCCTCGCCATCGTTGTTGCCGGCCAGAGACAGGGTCGTCTGGCCACCGGTCATCGCCAGATAGACTTCGGCGAGAATCTCGGAGTCGAGCAAGGCGCCGTGCAATTCGCGGCCGGAGTTGTCGACGTCGTAGCGTTTGCACAGCGCGTCGAGGCTGTTGCGCTGGCCCGGATGACGTTCCCGGGCCATGGCCAGGGTGTCGAGGATCGTGCAGTGATCGCTGATGTTGGCGCGATCGTTCTGGCCGATCAAAGCGAATTCGTTGTTCAGGAAGCCCACGTCGAACGCGGCGTTGTGGATGATCAGCTGAGCACCTTTGACGAACTCGAAGAATTCGTCGGCGACTTCAGCGAAACGCGGTTTGCCGATCAGGAACTGGTCGGTGATGCCGTGAACGCCGATGGCGCCCTCGTCACTCTCCCGGTCCGGTTGCAGGTAAACGTGGAAATGCCGTCCGGTCAGCCGCCGGCCGATCAGCTCGACGCAGCCGATTTCAATAACCCGATGGCCGTCGGTGACGGGCATACCGGTGGTCTCGGTATCGAGGACAACCCTTCGTTCAGTGATGATGTTTTGTACAGTCATTGCCTACCGCCTCAGCTTCAGGCGCGGATATTAGCATGGGGGTTTTGCGATGTGCGCGCGCGGCTATCGCCTTATGGCGACCCGCGCACGCTGGTTCTGCAGGAGCCGGCTTGCTGGCGAACGCGTTGTGTCAGGGATGAATATGTCGGCTGAACGCGTGCATTCGCCTACAAGCCGGCCCTGCAGTCGTCATCATCAGCGTCACCGCGACAGTGCCTTGATCAAGCGTGCTTGATGCCGCGCACTTCATCCACGCCGCGGTTGGCCAACTGGTCGGCGCGCTCGTTGCCAGGATGGCCGATGTGCCCGCGCACCCACTTCCAGCTCACGTTGTGCCGGCTGACCTGCTCGTCCAGCTGCCGCCAGAGATCGGCGTTTTTGACCGGTTCCTTGGCCGCTGTCTTCCAGCCGCGCTTCTTCCAGTTGACCATCCACTCGGTGATGCCTTTCATCACGTACTGTGAGTCGGTCACCAGAACCACCTCACACGGCCGCTTCAGTTCTTCCAGCCCGCGAATGGCGCCGAGCAGTTCCATGCGGTTGTTGGTGGTGTTGGCTTCACCGCCCCAGAGTTCTTTTTCGACGCCTTTGCACACCAGCAATGCACCCCAGCCGCCGGGACCCGGGTTGCCCTTGCAGGCGCCATCGGTGAAGAGTTCTACGGTATCGCTCATTACGATGTTTCCAGAAATTGAGAAAGCGTGGCGTCAGCCGGTGAATCAAGGCTCGGGCGTGCGCCGATTGACCTTGGCCATCGGCAGCGGCAGCAGTTTGCCCATCGGCTCGCGGCGCGGCATGCGCACGGGCCGCAGCCCCACACTCATCTTGCGCGCAATCAATAGATAGAAGCCGCCGCCGGGACTTTGCCAGCCATCGCCGAGACGTTCCATTCCGGCCAGACGAGCCTGCCACTTGGGCGAAGCGAGCGGCGGACGATAGCACCCGAAGCGGCGTTTCTCCAGCGCGAAGCCCAGCAGGTTGAGCCAGTCGCCGACCCGTGAAGGCGAGATGCAGCGGGCTTTGCGCAGGGCGTCGTTGGCGAAAAAATGCCGAATGCCCCAGGTGCTCCAGGGATTGATCCCGACGATCACCAGATGCCCGCCGGGACGCACGCTGCTGGCGGCTTCGCGCAACAGGCCGTGTGGGGACAGACAGAAATCCAGGCCGTGCTGCATGACCACCACGTCGGCGGCGTGCTCGCTCAGGGGCCAGGCCTGCTCTTCGCAGACGATCTCGACACCCGGCAACGGCGCGCCCAGTCGCACGTTGCGCTGCACTTGCTTTGCCGCCGGCGGCGTTTGTGCCGACGGGCCGTAATGCACCAGATACCCGCCGAAAAAACGCTCGAGTTCCTGTTCCAGCACGCGGCTTTCTTCTGCCAGCAACAACTGCCCCAGGGGCCCGGACAGCCAGTCGCGGGCGGCGCTGATCAGCTCAAGCCACTCGGGATCGGCCTGGGCGAACGCTTCATCGGTCATTTCCGGTCTCCATGAGAGGGTCATTGCGATAGAGACTCGCCTCGAGTCTGTTCAGACCCTAAGATGCTTCTCTATGTTTCCAGCCAAGCGAACCGAGCCATGATACAGGTCGATGCCCTGCCCGCTTTCAGCGATAACTACATCTGGTTGTTACAAGACAATGCCGTCAAACGCTGCGCCGTGGTTGACCCGGGTGATGCCGCTCCGGTCATTGCCTGGCTTGAGCGCAACCCTGACTGGCGCCTGACCGACATTCTCATCACCCATCACCACGCCGACCACACCGGCGGCGTCGCGCAACTGAAAACGCTGACAGGTGCCAAGGTCTACGGCCCGGCCAGCGAGAACATTCCGGCGCGGGACGTGGCCCTGTCCGATAACGACGAACTCACCGTACTCGGCCTGACATTTGCCGTCCATGCAGTCCCCGGCCACACCCTGGGCCACATCGCCTTTTACCATGCCGATGCGCAACAGCCACTGCTGTTCTGCGGCGACACGCTGTTCGCCGCCGGTTGCGGGCGGTTGTTCGAAGGCACGCCGCAGCAGATGCATCACTCCCTGAGCCGGCTCGCCGATCTGCCCGACAGCACCCTCGTCTACTGCGCCCACGAATACACACTGAGCAACCTGCACTTTGCCGTGGCGGTCGAGCCGGAGAATGCCGACGTGCTGCAGCGCTTCGAGCAAGTGACGCAATGGCGCGCGCAAAACCGGATCAGTGTGCCGTCGACGCTGGCACTGGAACGCAAGACGAATCCGTTTCTGCGAGCCGCCGTCATCTCCGTGAAACAAAAAGCAGACGAACGGAGCGGAACCCACAACGCATCGCCCACAGAGGTCTTTGCCGTGCTGCGGGCATGGAAAGATAAGTTCTAAACAGGCTGCGAATCGGCACGGAAATTCTGAAAGGTTGACCGTTCACCAGCCACTTTCTAGAATCGCCCGACATTTTCGCCTGGAACTATCCCCCAGCCAATGTCGTCATCTATACGCAAAACCTTCAATTCCGACACATTGACTCGGTTGGCCCAGGCAATCGCAGTGGTCGCGAGCGCGACACTGGCAGGCTGCCAGAGCACCGGCAGCCTCGAATCCGGGAACGGTTCCAGTGCCGCCCATCCCGTCGCCAGCACTAAACCAAAACCTGTTTATATCGCGCGCAAACCTGTGCCGCTCGCACCGCCCCATGATGTGTGGGAGCGCATGCGTCAAGGTTTCCAGTTGCAAGACGGCAACGACCAGAACCCACGCATTGATCAACAGCGTCTCTGGTACGCGAACAACCCTTCGTTCCTCGAAACCGCCGGTAACCGCGGCAGTCTTTACATGCACTACATCGTCGAGCGTCTGGAAGAACGCAACATGCCCCTCGAGCTGGCGTTGCTGCCGGTGATCGAGAGCGCGTACAACCCGATGGCCTTGTCGCGCAGCGATGCGGCGGGGATCTGGCAGTTCATTCCGTCCACCGGTCGCTACTTCAACTTGCGTCAGACCAATTTCTACGACGGCCGCCGCGACATCACTGCGTCCACCACCGCAGCGCTGGACTACCTGACCAAGCTGCACGACATGTTCAACGGCGACTGGCTGCTGGCACTGGCGGCTTACAACGCTGGCGAAGGCACGGTCAGCCGCGCCATCGAACGCAACGACAAGCTCAACCTGCCCACCGACTACTGGAACCTGCCGCTGCCGCAGGAAACCCGCGACTACGTGCCGAAACTTCTGGCACTGTCCCAGGTGGTCATGTCGCCAGATGCCTACGGCGTCAACCTCAGCCCGATCGACAACAAGCCGTACTTCCAGGTCGTCGAACTGAATCAGCGCATGGACCTGTCGAAAGTCGCCGCCATGGCGAACATCGACGAAGACGAGCTGGTGCAGCTCAACCCCGCCTTCAAGAAGCGTCTGACCATCGACGGACCCCAACACCTGCTGGTGCCGACGTCGAAATCCCAGTTGCTGACCACCAACCTGTCCAACATGAAGCCTGAAGAGCTGGTCGACTGGCAGCAATACCGCGTGCGTCCGGGCGACAGCCTGGCCAGCATCGCCAGCCGCTACAAGGTGTCGACCAGCACGCTCAAGGACATCAACAAGCTGTCCGGCAATCAGGTGAAACGCGGCCAGGCGCTGACGATTCCGGTGCAGCCGGGCATGCAGTTTGCGACGCCGGTGTTCGAAGAAGTCGCCGAGGTGGACGACAAGCCGGCGCGCACCCGCAGCTACAGGGTGAAGAAGGGCGACAACCTGGTGCAGATCGCGCGCATCAACAAGGTCGATGTCAAGGATTTGCAGCACTGGAACAAACTGTCCGGCCAGAACCTCAAGGTCGGCCAGACGCTGGTCATGCAGGACACCAGCAAACCGGCGAGAGCCAGCTCACGTGCCGTGGCCAAGGCTGATAACAGCGCCAAGGGCGAGAACGCCGGCAAGAAGTCGATGCAGTACAAGATCCAGAAAGGCGATTCGATGTACCTGGTCGCCAAGCGCTTCAACGTCGAAATGCAGCACCTCAAGCGCTGGAACCCACGCAGCGGCCAGGCACTCAAGCCAGGGCAGACATTGACGGTGTACCTGCCGCACTGATGAGTCGCAGGCAACGCCAACGCTCTTTGTAGGAGCGCGCTTGCCCGCGAACGCGGTGTTTCAGACACTGCTGTGCTGGCTGACACACTTTTATCGCGGGCAAGCGCGCTCCTACAGGTCGTGCAACGTTCAAGATGCCCCCCCGCCCCGCCCTTTTTCCAGCCGATACAAGCTGTTACTGTGACCGACCGCTGCCTGGATCGACCGCCGACTTGATACGTCACCTGCTGCTGACTTTCAGCCTGGTCTTGAGCACGACAGCCGCCGCGACCATCAGCGAAAGCCATGGTTACGCACAATTCGGCGTCCTCAAGTACCCTGCCAGCTTTACGCATTTCGACTGGGTCAATCCTGAGGCGCCGAAGGCTGGCACCCTGCGAATCATGGCCAACGGCACGTTCGACACCCTCAACCCCTACACCTTCAAGGGCAGCAGCCCGATCTCCACGGCCAACTTCGGCCAGTACGGCGTCAGCGAGCTGAACGAACCGCTGATGGTCGGCACCGGCCAGTACGATCCCTCCGGCGATGAACCCACCTCCAGTTATGGCCTGATCGCCAAAACCGTCGAGTACAGCGACGACCGCAGCTGGGTGGTGTTCAACCTGCGCCCCGAAGCGCGCTTTCACGACGGCAAGCCGATTACCGCCTACGACGTGGCGTTTTCCTACAGAACGTTGCTGAAGGACGGTCACCCGCAGTACCGCACCGCGTTGCAGGAAGTGCAGCGCGTGGACATCCTCAACCGCCACCGCATTCGTTTCGTGTTCAAGCGATCCGGCAACCCATTATTGATTCTGCGGCTCGGCGAGCTGCCGGTCCTGCCACAGCATTACTGGAAGAACCGCGACTTCAAGGCCACCTCCTTCGAGGCCCCGTTGGGCAGCGGCCCCTACCGCATCACCCATGTGCGGCCGGGCCGCAGTCTGGTATTCGAGCGGGTGAAGGACTATTGGGGCAAGGACCTGCCGGTCAACCGCGGCAAGTACAACTTCAACCGCGTCGAGGTGGAGTTCTACCGCGACGCCGACGTGGCGTTCGAAGCGTTCAAGGCCGGTGAGTTCGACATCTACATCGAGCATCAGGCGAAGAACTGGCTCACCGGCTATGACTTTCCGGCGGTGACCGAGGGCAAGGTGATCAAGGCGCAGATCCCGCACCAGATCCCCACGCAGACCCAAGGGCTGTTCATGAACACCCGTCGCGGCACGTTCGCCGATATCCGCGTGCGCGAAGCCCTGGGGCTGATGTTCAACTTCGAGTGGACCAACCGCACGCTGTTCAACGACGCCTACATGCGCTCGACCAGCTACTACCCGAACAGCGAATTCACCTCCAGCGGCCTGCCCGCCGGCCGCGAATTCCTGATGCTCGCGCCATACCGCGAGCAATTGCCTGCCAAGCTGTTCACCCAGCCCTTCGCCGTGTCAAAAACCGACGGCGGTGGAGTGCCCCGCGACTCCATCCGCAAAGCGCTGAAACTGCTGGCCGACGCGGGCTGGACATTCACCGAGCGCGGCTTGACCAACAGCGCAGGGCAGCCGTTGCGTTTCGAAATACTTCTGGTCAACCCCAACCTGGAGCGAATCCTGCAGCCCTACATCGAAGACCTCACGCGTATCGGCATCGACGCGCACCTGCGCACCGTTGACCGCGCCCAGTACAAACAGCGGCTGGACCAGTTCGATTTCGACATGATTCTGATGACCCTCAACCAGACCCTCAGTCCGGGGCTGGAGCAATGGCAGTATTTCCATTCCAGCCAGGCCAGCATCAAAGGCAGCAAAAACTACGCCGGCGTTGCCAACCCGGTGGTCGACAACCTGCTCAACCAGTTGCTGGCGGCCAAGACCCGGGACGACCAGGTGGCAGCGACCCGCGCTCTGGATCGGGTGTTGCTGTGGCAGCACTACATGATCCCCAACTGGTACCTCAATAATCATCGTCTGGCGTACCGCAACCGGTTCGCCATGGTCACCACCCCGCCCTACACCCTGGGCCTGCGTGCGTGGTGGCTCAAGCCTTCGGAGAAAACCCAATGACTGCCCTGCGCTCCCTGACCCGCGCCGGCGGCCTGTTTCTGAGTCCGTTCGTGCTGGCCCCGCTGCTGCTCGGCGTGACTTGCGCAGCCCAGGCGGCTCCGCAACACGCCATCACCCTGTACAACGAAGCGCCGAAATACCCCGCCGACTTCAAGCATTTCGATTACGTGAACCCTGACGCCCCAAAAGGCGGAATTCTGCGCAGCGCCGGTTTTGGTGGCTTCGACAGCCTCAATCCATTCATCAGCAAAGGCGTGCCTGCCGACGACATCGGACTGATCTACGACACCCTCGCCCGCCAGGGCCTGGACGAGCCGTTCACCGAATACGGGCTGATCGCCGGCAAGATCGAAAAAGCGCCGGATAACAGCTGGGTGCGTTTTTATCTGCGCCCCGAAGCGAAATTCAACGACGGTCATCCGGTCCGCGCCGAAGACGTTGTGTTCAGCTTCGAAACGCTGATCAAGGACGGCTCGCCGCTGTACCGCAGTTACTACGCCGACGTGGATCAGGCCGTCGCCGAAAACCCGACCACGGTGCTGTTCAAGTTCAAGCACAACAACAACCGCGAACTGCCGCTGATCCTCGGCCAGTTGCCAGTGTTGCCAAAACATTGGTGGGCCACCCGCGACTTCAGCAAGGGCAACCTGGAAATCCCCCTGGGCAGCGGGCCGTACAAGGTGGTCGAGGTCAAGGCCGGACGCTCGGTGCGCTACGAGCGGGTCAAGGATTACTGGGGCAAGGACCTGCCGATCAACAAGGGCTTCTACAACTTCGACCGGCTGTCCACCGACTACTACCGCGACAACACGGTCGCCCTCGAAGCATTGAAAGCGGGTGCTTTCGACTTCTGGCAGGAAATGGCGGCGAAGAACTGGGCGACGGCCTATGACGTTCCGGCGGTCAGAGAAGGCCGCCTGATCAAGGAAGAAATCCCCAACGGCAATCCCCAGGGCATGCAGGGCTTTATCTTCAACCTGCGCAAGCCAATGTTCCAGGACGTGCGTGTGCGCCAGGCCCTCAGCCTGTTGCTCGACTTCGAGTGGACCAACAAGCAGCTGTTCTTCGGCACCTACACCCGCACCAAAAGCTACTTCGACAATTCCGACATGGGCGCCAAAGGCCTGCCGACGCCTGCCGAGCTGAAGATCCTCGAGCCCCTGCGCGGCAAGCTGCCGGAATCGGTGTTCTCAGAAGAGTTCAAGCTGCCAGTCACCGATGGCAGCGGCATCATCCGCGAGCAACAGCGCAAGGCGTTTCAGTTGCTCAAGGAGGCCGGCTGGAAAATCGTCGGCGACAAGATGGTCGACGCCGACGGCAAGCCCGTCACCATCGAGTTTCTGCTCGCCCAGACCGAATTTGAGCGCGTGCTGCTGCCTTACAAGCGTAACTTGGCCGACATCGGCATCGATCTGGAAATCCGCCGGGTCGACGTCTCCCAGTACATCACCCGCCGACGCTCACGGGACTACGACATGATCGTCGGCAGTTTCCCGCAATCGAGCTCGCCGGGTAACGAGCAGCGCGAATACTGGGATTCCTCGGCCGCCGACAAGCCGGGCAGCTACAACGTGATCGGCCTCAAGGACCCGGCCGTCGACACGCTGGTGAACGGCTTGATCAACGCCGACTCGCGCCAGAGCCTGATTGACCACACCCGCGCCCTCGACCGCGCGCTGCTGTGGGGCTACTACGTGATCCCGAACTGGCACATCAAGACCTGGCGCGTGGCGTACTGGGATCACTTGGGCCACCCGGGCAAAACCCCGCTCTACGACATCGGCACCGTGACGTGGTGGGTCAAACCCGACGCGACGCCGGCCATTCCGGTGCAGGTCGCGCCAGATCAGATGCCGGCCGACGCCGAGTCAGCCAAAGGCACGGAGCAATAACATGCTGGCCTACATTCTGCGGCGTCTGCTGCTGATCATCCCGACCCTGTTCGGCATTCTGCTGATCAACTTCGTCATCATCCAGGCCGCGCCGGGTGGTCCGGTGGAGCAGATGATCGCCAAGCTCGAAGGCTTCGAAGGCGCCACCAGCCGCATCGCCGGCGGCGGCGCGGAAGTGTCGGTGGCGGGCTCGACCTATCGCGGCGCCCAGGGCCTGGACCCGGGCCTGATCAAGGAAATCGAGCACATGTACGGGTTCGACAAATCGGCGCCGGAACGTTTGTGGATCATGGTCAAGAACTACGCCCATCTGGATTTCGGCGACAGCTTCTTTCGCGACGCCAAGGTCATCGACCTGATCGTCGAGAAGATGCCGGTGTCGATCTCCCTCGGGCTCTGGAGCACGCTGATCATGTACCTGGTGTCGATCCCCCTGGGGATCGCCAAAGCCACGCGCCACGGCAGCCATTTCGACGTGTGGACCAGCTCGGCGATCATCGTCGGCTACGCCATTCCGGCGTTCCTGTTCGCCATCCTGCTGATCGTGGTGTTCGCCGGCGGCAGTTATTTCGACTGGTTCCCGTTGCGCGGGCTGACATCAAGCAACTTCGACGAAATGAGCTGGCTGGGCAAAGTGGGGGACTACTTCTGGCACCTGGTATTGCCGATTACCGCGCTGGTCATCGGCAACTTCGCCACCATGACCCTGCTGACGAAAAACAGCTTTCTCGACGAGATCGGCAAGCAATACGTGATCACCGCCAAGGCCAAGGGCCTGACCCAGCGTCGAGTCCTTTACGGCCATGTGTTCCGTAACGCGATGCTGCTGGTGATCGCGGGTTTCCCATCGGCGTTCATTGGCATTTTCTTCACCGGCTCCCTGCTGGTGGAAGTGATCTTTTCCCTCGACGGCCTTGGCCTGATGAGCTTCGAAGCCGCGATCAACCGTGATTACCCGGTGGTGTTCGGCACCCTGTTCATCTTCACCCTGCTGGGCCTGGTGGTGAAACTGATCGGCGACCTGACCTACACGCTGGTTGACCCACGCATCGACTTCGACCGCAGGGATCATTGATATGACGCTGTCCCCTCTCAATCGACGCCGTTTCGAACGCTTCAAAGCCAACAAGCGTGGCTGGTGGTCGCTGTGGCTGTTTCTGATCCTGTTCGGCGCAAGCCTGGGCGCCGAACTCATCGCCAATGACAAACCGCTGGCGGTGCGCTACGACGGCGAGTGGTATTTCCCGGTGTTCAAGCGCTACCCGGAGACCACCTTCGGCGGCGAATTCCCGCTGGAAGCCAACTACAAGAGCCCGTACATCAAGGAGTTGCTGGCGGCCAAAGACGGCTGGACGCTGTGGGCGCCGATTCCGTTCAGCTACCAGAGCATCAACTACGACCTGAAAGTCCCGGCCCCTGCCCCGCCCTCGCGGGAAAACCTGCTGGGCACCGACGATCAGGGCCGCGACGTGCTGGCGCGGGTGATCTATGGCTTCCGCGTGTCGGTGCTGTTCGCCCTGACGCTGACGATCCTCAGCTCGATCATCGGCGTCATCGCCGGGGCCCTGCAGGGTTTCTACGGCGGCTGGGTGGACCTGATCGGCCAGCGCTTTCTGGAAATCTGGTCCGGGCTGCCGGTGCTGTACCTGTTGATCATCCTCGCCAGCTTCGTGCAGCCCAACTTCTGGTGGCTGCTGGGTATCATGCTGCTGTTCTCGTGGATGAGCCTGGTGGACGTGGTGCGCGCCGAGTTCCTGCGTGGCCGCAACCTCGAATACGTGCGCGCCGCTCGGGCGCTGGGCATGGAAAACGGCGCGATCATGTTCCGCCACATCCTTCCCAACGCGATGGTGTCGACCATGACCTTCATGCCGTTCATCCTCACGGGCGCAATCGGCACGCTGACCGCGCTGGACTTCCTCGGCTTTGGCCTGCCCGCTGGATCGCCTTCACTGGGCGAACTGGTGGCCCAGGGCAAATCCAACCTGCAGGCGCCGTGGCTGGGGATCAGCGCATTCGCCGTGCTGGCGATCATGCTGAGCCTGCTGGTGTTCATCGGCGAATCCGCCCGCGACGCATTCGACCCGAGGAAATGAGATGAATCAGGACAATCTGATCGAGATTCGCGACCTTTCCGTCGAATTCGTGAACGGCACCAACGTGCAGCGCGTGGTCGAAGGCATCAGCTTCGACATCCGCAAGGGCGAAACCCTGGCACTGGTCGGCGAAAGCGGATCGGGCAAGTCAGTCACCGCCCATTCGATCCTGCGACTGCTGCCCTACCCGCTTGCGCGCCACCCGACCGGAACGATTCGCTACGCCGGTGACGACCTGCTGAAGGTCAGCGAGAAGCGTCTGCGCGGCATCCGCGGCAATCGCATTGCAATGATCTTCCAGGAGCCGATGACCTCGCTGAACCCGCTGCAGCCCATCGAAAAGCAGATCAATGAAGTGCTTGGGCTGCATAAGGGCCTGACCGGCAAAGCCGCGACGCGACGCACGCTGGAGCTGCTGGAACTAGTAGGCATTCCGGAGCCGGTCAAGCGCCTGAAGGCTCTGCCCCATGAACTGTCCGGCGGCCAGCGCCAGCGGGTGATGATTGCGATGGCCCTGGCCAACGAGCCCGAATTGTTGATCGCCGATGAGCCCACCACCGCGCTGGACGTCACGGTGCAGCTGAAAATCCTTGAGCTGCTCAAGGAATTGCAGGCCCGGCTGGGCATGGCCTTGCTGCTGATCAGCCACGATTTGAACGTCGTCCGGCAAATTGCCAATCGAGTATGTGTCATGCAGCGCGGTTGCATCGTCGAACAGGCATCGTGCGAAGAGCTGTTCCGCGCGCCGCAGCATCCGTACACCCGTGAACTGCTCAGCGCCGAGCCCAAAGGCGGGCCGGCGAACAATCCGCCGGGCGCGCCAATGCTGGAAGTCGAAGACCTGCGAGTATGGTTTCCGATCAAGAAAGGCGTGTTCAAGCGCACGGTCGATCACGTCAAGGCGGTCGACGGCATCCACTTCAGTCTGCCCAAGGGCCAGACGCTGGGGATTGTCGGCGAGAGCGGCTCCGGCAAATCAACGCTGGGCCTGGCGATCCTGCGGTTGATTCGCAGCGAAGGCGAGATACGCTTTCACGGGCAATCGCTGGCGGAGATGAATCAGCATCAGGTCAGGCCGCTGCGGCGGCAGATGCAGGTGGTGTTTCAGGACCCGTTCGGCAGCCTCAGCCCGCGCATGTCGGTGTGTGACATCGTTGGCGAAGGCCTGCGGATCCACAAGATGGGCACGCCGGTGGAGCAGGAGGCGGCGGTGATCGAAGCGCTCAAGGAAGTGGGTCTGGACCCGGCGACCCGGCACCGCTACCCCCATGAGTTTTCCGGGGGACAACGGCAAAGAATCGCCATTGCCCGGGCATTAGTGTTAAAACCGGCGCTGATTTTGCTGGACGAGCCGACTTCGGCCCTCGACCGCACCGTTCAGCGTCAAGTGGTGGAGCTGTTACGCTCCCTGCAAACCAAGTACAACCTGACGTATTTGTTCATCAGCCATGATCTGGCGGTGGTCAAGGCGTTAAGCCACCAACTGATGGTGGTCAAGCAAGGCCAAGTGGTCGAACAAGGTGTGGCAGAAGACATCTTCGCCGCACCGCAACATCCTTATACACAGCAGCTGCTGGAGGCCGCCTTCTTGGCGCCGGCAGCTGTCGATTAACCTGAAGAGGAACAAAACAATGGGTTTTCTCGCCGGTAAGCGCGTCCTGATCGTCGGTGTCGCCAGCAAATTGTCCATCGCATCCGGTATCGCTGCCGCCATGCACCGTGAAGGCGCTGAGCTTGCCTTCACGTATCAGAACGAAAAACTCAAGAAGCGCGTCGAGGAATTCGCCGAGAGCTGGGGTTCGAACGCTGATCTGTGCTTCCCTTGCGACGTCGCCAGCGACGAAGAAATCGCCAAGGTTTTCGAAGAGCTGAGCAAGAAGTGGGACGGTCTGGATTGCATCGTGCACTCCGTGGGCTTCGCGCCGGGCGACCAACTGGACGGTGACTTCACCCAAGCCACCACCCGTGAAGGTTTCCGTATCGCTCACGACATCAGCGCCTACAGCTTCGTGGCCCTGGCCAAAGCCGGCCGCGACCTGATGAAGGGCCGCAATGGCAGCCTGCTGACCCTGTCGTACCTTGGCGCCGAGCGCACCATGCCGAACTACAACGTGATGGGCATGGCCAAGGCCAGCCTTGAAGCCGGTGTTCGTTACCTGGCCCGCAGCCTCGGCCCTGAAGGCACACGCGTCAACGCGGTATCGGCTGGCCCGATCCGTACCCTCGCGGCTTCGGGTATTTCGAACTTCCGCAAGATGCTGGCGGCAAACGAGGCGCAGACTCCATTGCGTCGCAACGTGACCATTGAAGAAGTGGGCAACGCAGGCGCTTTCTTGTGCTCTGACCTGGCGTCCGGTGTCAGTGGCGAGATCATGTACGTCGACGGTGGTTTCAACACCACGGCGATGGGTGATCTGGAAGGTTGATGGTTGCTTGCCCGTTTTCAGAGTGACGACGCTCTGGAGACGGGTGCAGGACTTGTAAACGCCGGCTAGCTGGCGAAAGCGGTGGATCAGACGGCCCTGGGCTGGAGGGTCTGCCGTTTTTTTTCGTCCTGGGTTCAGCCGATACTCAGGCAGCGTTCATTGGGTTCTGCCTAACGGCAGAACTGTTTCGCCTTCGGCGAGTTACTTTTAAAAAAGCACTGTATAGACCGGATACATCGTTTACGCATGTGCGGAGACATTGTTTACACATCATCAGTCATAGTCCGGCTGATTGATGTTGATGGTTCGCAGTAGGTGGTGGCAGAAATAGATTTTGAAC